>Ga0099824_1001367_pt1 | contig 34020 bp, 20 predicted proteins | sample SiratrowhiteBW_FD_76837 | JGI IMG/M metagenome (GOLD analysis project Ga0099824, IMG submission 76837) | Root nodule microbial communities of legume samples collected from California, USA - Siratro white BW | ecosystem: Host-associated > Plants > Roots > Nodule | place: USA: California... | reverse complement strand
TTATTTTCTTGTTATTTTCGTTTTTTATTATTAATTATTTATTTTATTATTTTTTTTTTGGAAAAAATCATTTTTTATTTTTATTAATGGAAAAATTCAAATTTATTATTTATATTTTGTTTTTTATTGTTATCATTATTTTTTCAAGAAAACTTAAACTAGTAAATATTTTTTATGTTATTATTCTTTTTTTTTATCAATATGCTTTAATTAAAATATTACCCGGACAAAATCGGGTGTTGACACAAAGTAAGTAGACCTAAAAACTCTAAGGGGTAAGGGATGAAGGGGTTCATGAGAAATAAAATAAATAATAAATTTTACTTTGTAAAATTGAAGATGACATATGATTAATTAGATAACATGCACTAAGAACAACATCACACTAAAACTATTGAGGAACCCCATTAGGAATTCAAAGAGTGCGAGTCGTTTCGACAAGATGTCTATTCTTGCACTCAACCACCCAATTTTGTAAAGGTGTATAAACGGATGGAGTTTGGTGACAAATGTCACGGGATTTCATAAAAGTGTTAAAATAGTGAGAAAGATACTCACGAACATTATCATTGTGTAAGATTCGAATTGAAACTCCAAATTGATTTTTAATTTCATTAAAAAAGATTGAAATATAGAAAATTACTCATAATGATTTTTAATTAAAAATAACCAAGTACATCTTGAAAAATCATCAATAAAAGTAACAAAATATTGAAATCCTAAATTAGTCTTAACACGACTTAGTCTCCAAATCACTCCATTTAAGAAATTCATTGAAAATAATAGAGTGGCTTGAAGTATCAGATGGATTAGGGTCTACAGTATAAGGTTACACAAGAAGAGCAGTTTGGGCAATCACTGCAGATTTAGGAGAGTGACCATGTAAGACATAACACCTGTCAACTTTGTGGCCAAGCTTGTCACAATGGTCACACTTGTGACGCCCTTTTCCCAACTTACAAAAATGAGTGCGATTATCATACTAAGATACCAAAGTAGATGTAAATTAATTAGTACATATATTAATACTGTATTTAATAAATATATCAATAATGTGTTTACTTGTCACTCCAAGAAAAAATTAAACATATTTTTCTGCTTGTTTGAAACAATTGAGATTTAGATTTTTTTTTTCTTAAAAAAAGAATTTTTCTTACTATGTTCAAGACATAAACTAAAATTTAGTAGTTTTTTTTTTATCTTAAAAGGATATTTTAACTTATAATGATTTTTCAACATTTATCTTTTTTCATACATATTCTTTTTCTGATGAAAACCTTATTTCCTTGCATTTAAAAAAATGAAAGTCACATTTATTTAAATTTTATCCAAATAAAAACCAATTGTGATTATAATTGATAATAAGAATAATAATTACAATATATGTATCATCCATTATTAAAATTATATAGGTGAAATCAATTTACTTTGAAAAATAAATAACTAATAAGAAATTATGTATTGTTGCTAGATTAAGATAAAAATAAGAAGAGAAAATGAGGAATAACTCTATATAAATTCTCTAATATTACTTATTTAAATTGTTATTTTAACTTTTTGCATAAATTAATTTTAACTTATAAAAAATTGATTTTATTTTTAAAAAAAATTTTCGTTTTGTAAATTACCTATAGAAAAATTTGGTTATATATTACCCAATAAATACGTCTAATCAAAGTGTTTTACAAGTCTTAAACCTTAAGAAGGGTAAAGGAATGTAGAAGGAAAGTGACATGTGGGACGACATGTGGGACACTTGGTAGTTGGCCGTATCTTCTCCTAAAACTCTGCTCATTTCAAACTAACTTTTATTATTATTATTATTATTGAAACTGTAACTCATGTAAAATTTATAGAAAATTGATAGTTTCTCAATGAAAAGCCACGTAGCAATAACCTACTTTAAGAATATAATAATATGTATGAGTATTTTAATTTAAAAATAAAAAATATGATTAAAATATTAACTTAAACTGTTAAGATGTTTTTTTTAAGTGTCAAAGATATCACCACCCTAAATTATAATGGTATGTTAAGATAAAAGTTAGATTTTTTTTGAAAATTCTACCGCACTTTTTCTGCATTTTATGGCATAAAAAATAAAAATAAATTATTTAGAAATAAAAATACATGTAAAATTTTAGAAAAATAAAATATTTGCAGATCTTATAAGAACATTTCTATATACTTTGAAAACATATTTTTTAATTAAAATAATTTTTTTAAATTTTATAACCCCTCATGTTCAATGAGAATTTATAACTTAATAATTAAACATTGGAGTTTAATACAGAAAAAAGAGTTATTAAATACAGCAAATAGTTTATTGAACTAAAGATTTAAGTCTAAAATTTTACGTAAACTTCTAACACCCTATCAGTTAGTCTAATGGGTATACTGTATAAATTAAAAAATAATAAATAAACACATTAATTTGATTTCCATTCATATAATAATATTAGCCTAATGAAATATAAGATTGACTAGTAAAACTTGAAGGTGAGAAAAATAGGCTGAGTTACAATCTCTCAACAGAAAGCTGTATTTGTTATATTTAAAACATTTTACATAAACAAAAATATATTTTGTCATAATTATTTTTCTATTTGTTATATTAATATTAATTAATAACAACATGGAGAGAAAAGCGCATAAAAGTAAATTTCATAAATTTAGACCAAATTAAAATTTTTGTATATAGACCCTTATGACAGAGTCCAAGTTTACTAAGTATTATTCTACTCTTGCAACTAAATGCTTTCATATTTACATGCTTTAAATACAAGTTCATAATCTAAAAGAGAAACATGGTTTCTCTCTCTCATAAGTCACATCTTCAAAGACTTGGTGTCAGAAAACTGGTTTTCTTCTTCATGTAAGTTTATCTGTGGTTATTTTATAGTTCAATTTCACTTTATGCAGAAATGTGGGAAGGAAGCCAGATTTGGTTCTTACAGTTGTTATGATTCTAGTTTGTTTCAATTTCATATATTTAATTGTTGCATATGTCATATAAGATATACCCTTCTATCATTTTCGAGTTTTTGTTGCACAATTGAAGAGTGATAGCTATGGAATGTTATTTTACTTAGTTACGGCAAAGAAACAAGCCAGGTTGACTTTTCATAAAGAAAGAAACAAAAGATTGACTTTGGATCTGGGTTTTTCGTGTTGGTTGGAATAACTAATATTCAATATTACTTTTTTAGGGTTGAATGTTGTTCATTATTCTTTGATAGAAGTGTTTGTATTCAAATGATATTTTTTTAATTGTATTTTATCAGTAGCATAAATTCCCTGCAACTGCTGCTAAAAGTTTAACCGGACTTTTGTTTTCTGAGGACCCCTTTGAGACGGTTGGATATTTTGAGGGATTTCGAGAGGATTCTCAATTATCTATTTCACATTTACAGCACTAGGTTTGATCAATTGGAGCAGGAGGGTTACTCTGATGACTTGTTGCTTGCATCTTTTCAGCAAGAAAGGATCTTCCTCAGACACTCGATTGACCGGAGTTGATTTTGGTATACTTTAATATATCATGTAGTCTTCCATGGATGAGCTTCTGTTTTGTGAAATTATTCTTTCAATTGAATTGTTCCAAGACTTGTTCCTTGTTGGTGTTTCCATAAACCACAAAACCTGATAATACTCTAGGATGAGTTTTAGGGGTATTCTCGTTTTTTTTATTAGTTGAATCTTTGTTTTTGAAAAGGGTTTGGGTAGGTTAGACTGTTACAATACTCTAGGATGACATGCTTATGTACTCAGAAGCATGAGCCATGCTTTGTTTCTACAATCTGATATGTACAAAACTTTGATATGATCAAAATGTTCCGTGTTTTAATCAAGTTACTATGTATATGTGCAACAGATGTTTCAGAAATTCAGAATGTCAGTATCTACACTTACAGGGAATTGCGAAGTGCCACCGCAGGTTTTAGTCCTGCAAACAAGATAGGGCAGGGAGGTTTTGGAGAAGTCTATAAGGTGATTGCAGCAATATGGTATCATCTAGAATTAATGAAGATTTCTTAGCCCTACTAAGGCTCTGATTGGATAAATTCTCAATAAGCTCTTGTAGGAAACGAAACTAAGAAGGTAAAATGAATTGAGTTTGTTCCAGGAGCTAACAAACTTATGCACTTAACTTTTATAGCTGATGGAGAAACTCATTGCATTTTACTTTCTTCTTCCATAAGTACTTATGTAGAAGTTTATCATGAGTTTAAATAAAAGAAGAATGTGTTATGCTTCTTTCTATATATTTCTATTTTCAGTGACTGATAAATTTCTCCATGGTTCAGGGAAAGCTGAGAAATGGTTCTCTGGTAGCTATAAAGGTTTTATCAGCTGAATCAAAGCAAGGGGTTCGGGAGTTTTTGACAGAAATCAAGGTGATCTCTAGTATAGAGCACGAGAATCTAGTTAAGTTGCATGGATGTTGTGTGGAAGGCAACCACAGGATTTTGGTATATGGCTATCTCGAGAATAACAGCCTAGCACAAACACTTATTGGTAATTGAATTGTTGTCATGTGGTATGAGTATGAAGTGTTAAAAGAACTATCTTAGTTATGAACTAATCCTTGTGAGTTTACAGGTGGAGGCCACAGTAGCATCCAATTCAGTTGGCCTACAAGAAAGAACATTTGTATAGGTGTTGCCCGGGGCCTTGCATTCCTTCATGAAGAGGTTCGGCCACACATTATCCACAGAGACATAAAAGCAAGCAATGTACTACTTGACAAAGATCTCCAGCCAAAAATTTCAGATTTTGGGCTTGCAAAGTTTATTCCACCAAACCTGACCCATATCAGTACACGTGTTGCTGGAACAGCGTAAGCTGACCATTTTGTCTTCAATTGCTGCAGTATTTTCAATTAGCCCATATTGTGAAATTTCAGAATTTAAGGTTTATTAGCATTTTTTCCCCATTTTGTTCTTATTTTTCCTGATTTGTATTGTAGTGGTTATCTAGCACCTGAATATGCAATCCGAAATCAAGTGACTAGAAAATCAGATGTTTATAGCTTTGGAGTTTTATTATTAGAAATTGTTAGTGGAAGGCCTAACACAAACAGACGTTTACCTGTTGAAGAACAGTATCTTCTCACAAGGGTAAGTACTAACAACTTTCCTCTATGAAAATATTGAAAATGTAAAAGCAACTAGATGTAGTTGAGGATTTAACTTGTATGCAGTGTGAAAGAAATACTTGAAGAGATTGGCATGCATACAAAGAATTTTATTTTTGTAATGCCCTTTCAATGGCACTTCATTTTCTTCTTCCCTCTATCAGTTTAAGATGTGGTGAAGCAGCCATGTCCATTTCCCATCTTGACTTTCTGAAACTTAACGTGTTGAATTTGGTATCAATCTTTAAAAAAATTGTCGATAATTAAACAAATGAAAATAGGAGAAGCCATATTAGACCTTGTGTTCATCCCAAAATAAATTTCATTTCCTCTTTTCTTATGGTAGTCCTTTTAACTCGTGATAATATCATACACATTAAGAAAGAGGGTTAAAATGTTCAAATTAAAGTTCCAACTAAAAGATGGGCTTAAGGGTGAAACCTCTTGGTTTTGGCCTAGAGCTGCTATACTCTACGGGAAACAAGTTTTATTTGTTGAAGTAACATGGTTGATCCTGTCTCTACAGATAATAGTTTTAGTGTTCATTTTCACTGTTATTAATAAAGCAAGCATACATGAACATGAGCATGACTGTTTGCTAAGAAACTTGTTACTATGCTTGAAACAAGACATTTTCAATAGATGCAATGTAGCCATCATAACAGAATGAGCTCTTGTAATGTAAAATTTGTACAACTAAGGCATACTTAACCAGGGACCAATTTCTTTGTGTATCAGGGAGTGAAATCATATTTCCTCAAATTTTGAAACTTTATATGGTTTAAACGGCTTGGATCAAGCAGCATATAGATCGTTCTCATACATATCTTTGAATTTGAATTGAAAATGGATGTGGGGTTAGTGATAGTAATAGGATATTAATGTTCATCACCATTTAGTGGATGGAAACTCAAAAGTCAATGTGTCGTACAGGCTTGGGATTTGTATGAGGTTGGGGAGATGGAAAGATTGGTGGATGCTTTTCTAGATGGAGACTTCAATATTGAGGAGGCAGTCAGATTTTGTAAAATTGGTCTCCTTTGCACGCAGGATTCTCCTCAGCTCCGGCCCTCTATGTCCACTGTGCTTAAAATGCTTTTAGGTGAAAAAGATTTGAATGAGGAGAATGTGACAAAACCAGGCATGATATTTGAATTTGTGGAAGCCAAAAGTGCAGGGAAACAAAAAGGCAACTGTGAAGAGAATGGTAAATTTTTGGCTGAAGGGAAGCAAGATGAGTCAATCTCTTCAGAAACCATGAGCTCTTTTGCTACCATGACCTTCACAGCAATATGTGATCGAAGCAATTAATTTGATTGTCACTAGGTAGCCTTGATTCTCCCCCCTCATTCTGAAGCAGCCAATCTTTGTTGCCTTTTTTGGCTACAAAGCAGAGTGTAAATTTTTTTGTCTAATGTTTTCTTCTCATTCTATATTAATCAATGGTCGTGAGTTCAATATTGTAATCCATCGGTCGGGCAAACTTTTTGTAAGAAATTAATGTCATTGATCTATCTAGGCCATAATACCATAGTATTTTGATTGTGGGCATTGTTTAGTTTTTGCCTCGGTTTTTTGAGGCTCATATGCTGGTCTTTGTTTAAGAATAGTGCTGGCTCATATGTCATACTTCCCTTTAGTATGCAAATTGTAATCCTCTCAAGGATCTTCTCAAATGTAGATGTGCTTTATTTTTCTGTGACTTTCTGTGTTGCTAAACTTTCTGCCACATTGTATTATTATGCTCAGAATTGAGTTTAATATTTGATTCTTACATGATTTGTGTGTTCTATTGTCAACATTTGTATAACGGTAATTCTTTATTCCAGTTAATGCAAAGTGAACTCGTTTTTGTTATATAATTGGCTAAGATTTTCAATAATCGTTTCCTAATCATCACCTGTGTTGACTTAACAGTAATTGTACACTAAATTTACACATGGTGAAGGAGACCATAGTACTAAAAGCTCTCAAGCTATTGTATCAAAGTTTCGTTGAAGCAAAAGACTCATTTTTGTTAATGGATATTCACACAAAGTCAGATTGAGTAATATGAATAAAGAAACAGTAAAAACTACTATAAAATGGTGTGATCTCCGCACCAATTTTTGAATATATAATATAATTCAACCAAAACAACTCCATTATTCAAAAATGTCTATGCATTTTTCTTTTAACCGTAAGTGATGAGAACAAAGAATCTTCTGGTGTGACATTACCACGTGTGCTTTTAAGATGGTCTTTTTTGATTGCTTCCCAGAAATTTTTGTATAGTTTGGAATAACATGGTTCCAGCTAATCACCATGTTTAGCCACATTTTGCAATTAGGAGAAAGAATTTATAATGTGCATTTGGAGATTGGTTGAAACTATATTGTTTCAAACTATATAACAATTTATCTTTATCCAGATTACACGAGGATATCTCCTATATAGAATGTGCATCTACTCTTGCAGCCCCTGATAAGAAAATTACAGTTTTATTGTTATTATTTCTTAATTGTCGTTGATATTGATGAGTAGTTATACTAATTTAAAATTCTTTTTGATTGTCATTAGTACAGAAAAACTGTATATATGTCAACTTTGTTTCTCTTTTACAAATATCTATATTCTCTTAAATAAATAATTTTAATAAATTTATTGTTCCATTTTTTTAACTATAAACAACTTATAAAATAAATGAATAAATAAGCAAAATAATAAACTATATATTTATATAAACATGATTTATTATTTAAAAAAATATGGGTCCTTATAACATGATCATGTTCTTAATGGACAAGTTGCAAACCATGATTCTTGAAATTATTGGTGCAAAGGAAACCACCCTCTGTCAACACGAGAAGTTAACCTCCTTCCATGCACAAGTCTCTCAAATTGATCAACTTTCGACCTCTAATCCATAATCTTTAACCTCGTTAAAACAAAGTAAACCTCAAACTCGAACAAAACGATACAATCGTCTTTTTCATCTATATAGTGATATAATTGTGTTATCGCCTAATTTTTTTATATAACAAAAGGGGAGAAATATTGACCTTTGTAGTGTAGTGATAGCCCCCAGCAGGAAAGTATCAATGCCCACATGGTTTAAGGACTTTATTTGAAAACGCAACTATCATGAATATTTTCTGTAGTTAGTTTGTCCCATGCTCTTGCTTTTTTGGCCTTCATCGAAATAAATTGATGCTTTCATTGCTATCTCCATACCTTCCAAACCAAATAAAGAGATAGAGGAAACCCTTCAAACCATTTTAGACCAATTATTTAATCTTCAAACACAACTTCACATTACTCAAGAGCTTCACGAGGGTCGCTGCTACCTTGTCCTCCAACCAACAAAAAATGGACTCTTGTGAAACAATCTTAGAAACTAAACACGACAACCTCACCCATACAGTCACCAATCTCTTAACCACACTATCGTCCCAAATCACAAACCACAACCATGAGCAACCAATCATCACTAAACACCACAACAACAATTCCACCAGTTGCTACCAATTTTCAGATCATTTTTACCAACACTATCACCACCACCACCACCACCACCACTCCCCCTTCTCACTCCCATCCCAAACCGCCCCCAACTATACGTCCACAAAAAATACAATTATCTTTCTTTGATGGTACAGATACTTTAGATTAACTCTTCCAAGCTAATCAATTTTTTCAATTCTACAGCATCTCTTTGAATTCACGTTTAAATATGATGGTTTTTTACATGAACAACACATACAATTTATTATTTATTTTTCTACAAATTTATATTTTATTTATAGTAAAAAAATGTAATAATAATATTATATTTACAAATTTCAGAATATTACATTTTACACTCCAAAGAGTGGTTTCAGAAAACTTAAAATTTGGTTTAAAAGTAAGTGAATTATGTAGATTTGAATTTAAATTTATATATACATTAGTTTAATTATTTGTGTAAAAAAATACTGAGAATTGTCTACCACTACTAGGATAATGATTTAATAACGATTAGAAATGTAAACAATAATATTACTGCGTATATGCATTCTACTATAAAACATAAATTTATATTACATAAAGTCAGATTTTACAATATGTTTATATTATATTACTATAGTACTATATTAAACTATGCATATTTCTTACTTAATTATATATTAAACTTTTAATACAAATTTCATATATTATAGTACATGAGTAAAAAGATTATTCAGAGGATTATTAAAGGTTGTTGGCGGCAAGAAAAAAGTAATGGCTACTGGACCATCCAATATTACGAGAATTTCCAGACTCAGGTGAATGTCATGGTTGAATAAGTTATCCCTCTAAATGATACAGAGTTTTCCACCACATTGGTACTCCATCCATTTCCACAGAAATATGCAGAGATGTCAGTAGTGAATGAATGAAGAAAATTAGGGGCATTTATGCCTTTCTTAAATTAAAGAATCAAGATGAATAAAAGAAATAACATGAAAGTGAGATGTATATATACATTTTAAAGTAATCATATTTTAAAACAATAAAAAATATGATAAATGATAAATATTGTAGACAATTTAGGAATATATTTTTTTTACAGTAGATTAACACGTGAATAAAATCATAAAAAAAACATAGGAATAACAATCGTAGTGAATAGTCATGATAAATGAGCAATCATGATATCATCTTCCAACCCAACAATATACAACTTCTACCCAGTTAATCCTCAAGGATTTAATCTTCCATCCACAAGTATGCAGTAAGGCACAACATGATCATGTGTGGAAATTAAAAATGGGAATTACCAAATAAAATGCTAAGAAACCAAAATTTAAAATTAGTATAAAGATTAGTAGTGAATTTGAAAAGAAATAAATAAAAATGTTAAATAATTAGAAAAATTGTAAGGTTTAGGGGTACCTCACTGAAAGATTGAAAATAAAAGCAATATACATATCTCATTTCCCTTACCTTAAGAGTTGTAAAAACTGTGTGAGACTTCTTCTTACCTTCTCACTATTTTTCTTTGTTCAGACTTGTGATCCAAGATCACCTATTTATAGGGTATGTTATAATAATAATAATAATAATAATAATAATAATTATTATTATTATTATTATTATTTATTTTTATTTTCATTTTATGGTTACGCCTTTGACATGACTTGAATTTATTAAAACAAATTATAGTTAGATAGAAACTAGCTTACAACTGGTTCATATGGGTAAATATCTTATGTATTCAAATTCTATTGTTTGGGTTACAAAAATACTCAACTAATAAGAATTGGTCTTCAAAATCTGACCTCATAAAATCATTTCTACAAATCTGAACTGAACACCCAAAATTGAATTGCTAAGGTTATCTCCTAAAATCCGAATCGACTTCCTAAAATTCAAACCGACTTCTTACCATCCATTCGAACACTCAAAACCAAATTGCTAATCTCCTAAAATCCGACTTCATAAAATCAGAACCGAATTGTTAAAATTTGAATCAACTTCCTACCATCCAAACACACAAAATCAAATTGCTAAGATCATCTTCCAAAATCCAACTTCATGAAATCCAAACCGACTTCCTAACATTCGAACACCCAAAACCGAATTGCTAAGATCATCTTCCAAAATCCGACTTCGTAAATCCAAACTGACTTCCTAAATCCGAATTGACTTCCTACCATCTGAACATCCAAAATTGAATTGTTAAGACCATCTTCCAAAATCTGACTTCATGAAATCCGAACAACTTCCTACCATCCGAACACCCAAAACTGAATTGTTAAGATCATCTTCCAAATTCCGACTTCATGAAATCCGAACCGACTTCCTAAAATTCGAACTGATTTCCTATCATCCGAACACCCAAAACCGAATTGCTAAGATCATCTCCCAAAATCGGACTTCAAAAAATCCGAATTGAATTCCTAAAATCCGAATTGACTTCCTATCATCCGAATACCCAAAATTGAATTACTAAGGTCATGTCCAAAAATCTGACTTTCTAAAATCTGAATCGACTTCCTGCCATTCGAACACCCAAAACCGAATTTATCTAAATATTCACATTATTTATTATTATTATTATATTTATGTATATATATATATATATATAACTTTCTTTAAAATGAAAATTATAACAGAAATAATAATATATTACATTCATATTTTCATAATTTTACAAAATAGCTTTTGAAAAATTATCCAACCTTGTTTTGGGCCTTACACCCAGATGATAATTAATTGTTTCATCTTTGGCCTCATTCCAGAAATCCGTTGAGAAATAGTTGTTCTTCAACCTACTTCTATTTCCCAAGCTCTGGACCTAGCCAAACTTTTAGAATAAATAACTAAAGATTCTAAGCATTACTTTCGCAACCCACACACCTTGCCTCTACCCTTCGCTAACCTCTTGCCCCCACCAAAACAAAATTTTTCTTCCACTCAACAGCCAACCACACCTCTTTCTCTGCCTATCAGAAGGCTTACATCAGCCTAACTCCAAGAATGTCAGATTGTCGGCCTATATTACAATTGTGATGAAAATTTTTATCCTGGCCATAAATGTACCGCTAGTCATTTTCTACTCATGTTTGGTGACAAAAGCATACCAGAAAATAACATAGCTACCTCAAATGCCACCCCAACCTTGATCCAAATGATTCCACTCACATCTATATCTCTTTCCACGCTTTATCAGGCACCCCCTCAGCCAACACTTTCAAATTTGAAGGTCATATTGCCCATCTCCTAATTACAATTTTAATTGATATTGGTAGAGCCCATAACATCTTACAACCACGCCTAGCTTTTCACCTCCAACTTTGTATAATTCCTATCCACTTTTTTCAGTCATGGTGGGAAATGGGGACAAAACACAATGTTCTTCCCTTCGCCCCAATATCAGTGTTTCCATTCAAAAACACTCATTTATAATTCCCTTATACCTCCTCCCCATTGAAGGAGCTAATGTGGTTTTGGGTATGGATGGTCAGGTTCTTTAGGCCCTTTACAAGCCAATTTTTTCCAATCTTCACCTCTCTTTTACACACAATGGCTCTCAAATCACCTTCCACGACACTAACAAACTTTTACACAACCATGTAACTCTCACCCATATTTTCCACCTTTTAGACACCACCATTGCTTCTCTCCACCTTCTCACTTTTTAAACTCCTATTCCCACCCCTTCCTTTGCCAATACTCACCATCCTCACATTGCCACACTCATAAAAAAATACCACACAATTTTTTCACTTCCTTATGAATTACCTCCTGACCGACCCCATAACCACCATATTCCCCTACTTCCACAATCATCCACAATAAATATTAAACTATACCATTTCCCACATGCTCACAAACAGACTATGACATCCCTCATATAGGAAATGCTAGATGAAGGCTTCATTAGACCCAGTACAAGCCCTTTCTCTTTTCCAATTGTTTTGATAAAAAAGAAAGATGGAACGTGGCGTTTTTGTGTGGAGTATCGAGCTCTAAATGCTATCACAATCAAAGATAGATTTCCTATCCCGACCATTGAGGAACTTTTAGATAAGCTTATTGCAACAAAAGTCTTTACTAAGTTAGACCTATGATTAGGGTACCACCAGATAAGGGTCCACCTCGAGGATTGTCATAAAACAACCTTTAGAACATTTGATGGCCATTATGAATTTCTTGTCATGCCTTTCTTCCTATCAAATGCCCCCTCTACCTTTCAGGCAGCCATGAATGATTTGTTACGACCACATCTTCGTCATTTTATCTTAGTTTTCTTTGATGATATCCTCATATACAACAAACCTATGTCAGACTACATTCAACACCTAAACACAATGTTACAATTGTTACAAACTCACGGTTTTTTTGTCAAAGAATCTAAATGTGTTTTGGCTTCGCCTAGAGTCTCTTATTTGAGCCATATTGTTTAGGCCAGAACAGTTGCTCCTGACCTAGACAAAATAAAAGCTATTATTCAATGGCCCAACCTAACATCCCTTACCTCTTTATGTGCGTTTTTGGGGATCACGGGATCTTATCAAAGGTTTATTCGTCAATATGCTACTCTGGCCTCTCTGCTCACAAATTTACTACAATTATCAACGTTTACATGGAATACAGAGGCTCGAGAGGCCTTTACAACATTGAAAAATACCTTAACCGCGACTCCAGTTCTGCACCTGCCCAATTTTTTCTCTTCCTTTTGTAATAGAAACTGATGCATTAAGCATGACCATTGGTGTTGTTTTGTCCCAAGAGGGTCATCCATTTGCCTTCTCCAGTAATAAGCTTTGTCCCAAATTGCAAGTCAACTCAGTTTATTCTAGCAAAATGCTTGTTGTAACAGAAGAAGTCAAAAAATGATGTCATTACCGTATTGACACTCGTTACAAATCAACCAAGTCTCAAGGGGTTACTTACTCATGCATACCATACTCCAGAACAACAAAAGTGGCCCACCAAATTGTTGAGATACAATTTCAACATCATTTACAAACCCAATTTCCAAAACCAAGTTGCTAACTTCCTTCCATGGCCACAAACCTCCCTCTTCTTAGCCATATCCTCCCCAGTCGCAAACATAACAATAGAATTACGGAATTGTTGCCAGTCAGATAAGGGACAAAAGGAAGTGCAACAATTAACTTCCTTACTAGAATCAGAATACAAATTTTTGCATGGTCTCTTATATCACCGTCATCCCCTCTTATTGCCATCTATTGGTACGCTTCGTTCTACTGTCTTAAATGAGTTCCACGCCACCTCCTTCTTTTGGCCCCACATGTATCGAGACACCAAAATTTACATCAAAGAATGTCTTCCCAGCCAAAAAAATAAACCAATGAACCAAAAACCTTTAGGTTTATTCCAACCTATACTCACCCCCACCAAACTTTAGGATGAACTAACCACATATAGCACACTTACCTTTATCATTTGGTCACATAGTTATATTGGTAGTCTATGATTGACTATCCAAATTTGTTCACTTCATCGCCTTCTCAACATCTTCACCGCCACCCATTTAGCTAACTACTTTTCTGTTAAGATTTGCAGGTTGCACAATGTTCCAAAGTCCATTATCTATAATTGAAACCCTGTGTTCCTTAGTCTTTTTTGGTAAGAACTTTTTTGCCTACAAGGGACACAATTAAAGTTTAGCACTATCATCTGCAAAGTGATGGCCAAAATGAGGTCATCAATAGAGGTTTAGAGATCTACCTAGGATGCTTTACTAGTGATAACCCAAAAACTTGGTATCGATACTTGCATCTTGCAAAATTTTGGTACACCTCATCTTGTCACTCGGCCTTAAAAACCACCAATTTCCAAGCTTTGTATGGATGACCCCCACCAGCCATACTTGACTATGTTTCGTGAACAGTCACGGAACCTTGCCTGGATATTATGCTACAAGAATGAACACAAATGCTTCACTAGTTGAAGGCTACTTTTTCAACAACGAATGGTCCAAAACATCAAATGGGTCCCATCGCCATCATAGTTTTGACATCAATGACTGGGTCCTTCTTCGTCATCAAGCATACCGCCATGCACCCCTCACCTTAAGACCTCACAACAAGTTCTCAAGAAAAGTTTAGGGACCTTACCCAATTAAGCGTCGAATAGAAGTCGCTTGTGAACTAACCTTATCACCCTCCTCTCGAATCCACCCCGTTTTCCACATATGTTAATGCTATACCATGGTCTGAAATGACCCTTCACATTCCACCACCCTCGAAAGAAAACCTTTCCACTACCCACTCACACCCACTTCCCATGCTCTTTCCAAACTCAAATGAAAATCCTTCTTTCACTTTACCTCTAACATTAAACTCCAACCCACCTAATTTTCCATTTCTTCCACATCTGGTACCACATGTTACGAATCCATGACTCCAATTCATTTGTTGAATCCATCAAACACACTTTCCAATACCCAGCAGCTCATGTGCACTCCTAAGAACTCAATACCCATACCCGTTGTATACCATCCCTTTTCCCACACTTTAGAACATTTTCCCCAAACTCAACCCAAAAACTGCCAAATGCACACCCTCACTGGACACACTCCAAACGACCGACATATTTTACAAAACTCACCTGTACACACACCTCCCAAGAGTAACTATTTGACAAACAATACTTAAGGGAGTAATTAGGAGTGCCTAGAAGCCCAAAGAATACTTCTTTAACTAAGAGTGATTTGGTAAAGAATGCTTGTTTATCCAGTAACACATATTAAAGAATAGTAATTTAGTTAAGAATGACTGATTAGGTAAGTTAAGAATGACTTGAAAAATAATACTTTTTAACTGGATTAGTTAAAAGGGATTGCAAACTCATTAATAATTCTCTTTTCTTGAGGCTTTATATATATATATATATATATATATATATATATATATATGATCACATTTTCAAAAGAATTTAAATATTAATCATACTATGAACAAACATAACTCTAAAATGGTTTTACCAAACACAATTTTATTATCAAAGAAACAATACAGTATTAAAATAATACAATATTAAAATATGTTTACTCAAATTGAGTGTTTAATTTAAATTACGGGTAAGATTCTATTTTTTTATTCGAGCGTAATCTTAATTCAAAAGTTTCAATGTGTTTTAAACATTCTCAAGCTCTAAACCAACTCTTAGCCATCTAATAGACATTTTTTGTTGCCATTTTTAGTACGCTAATTAAAAAATGGGTGATCATATTAAGAAGCACTAAAGTTGTACATTTTTTTAAAAATCCAAAATTTTCTCTAGTGCCAAAAGCTCTTTCTTTCCTTTAGCATCGACAATTTCATAGATCCCAATCATTATCCTCACGAAGAATCCTTCGCGGGAAAATGCAAAGAAACGAAGCTTGAGTCATGGTTTATTAAAACAATGGGATTAGTAAAGTAAATGAAATCAAATACTTGGAGACTCTCCAATTATTTTTAAAGGAAGAAAATCTATCGCCCTTAACAAACAAATTAATTAAAGAGATTAAAGTAACAAAAAGTCAATAGGAAGCAATTCATGCTTTGAGAAAAGACACACGGGATATTTAATACAAACCCAAATTTTTATTATGTGCAAGAAATTCATATACTTGAAAAAATTCTTTACTTAGCAAACCTAAAAAAAAAATTAGAATATTTATTTATTTAATCTAAAACTTATTTAAGTTTAATGAAAAATAAAATAGTGAGAAGCATAGGCGTTATGCTTACTCTGTAGTCTCTAAGAACAAGTCCTACTCCTGCCATGAACGTACCTTCTTCAACCTTCATCTTCATCTTCACCTTCACTACACCACTGTGTTGCCCCATTGCCTGAGCGATGCCTTCTTCGCCCAAGTCCTACGCCCTCCCCTACGCGCGCCACCCCGCGCCCTTCGCCACGCGCAGATCCACCCTCTCCCTCGTCCTCTTCTCCGCCCTCCTCGTCCTCTTCCTCTTCGCCCTCGTCTCCTTCGTCGCCCAGATTCGCCGCAACCGCTGCGTCAACGTCCACCCCCGATCGGTGCGCGTCGTCTGGGAACACGCCGGCAACGCCAACGCCGCTGTCGCTGTCGGCGATGGCGAGCGGCACAAGGTGATGGGGTTTGTGGGCGTTCAAACGGGGTTTGGATCCGCCGGGCGGAGAGAGGCCTTGCGGAAGACGTGGTTTCCCTCTGATCGCCAAGGCCTTCAACGGTATTCGCTTTTTCTCTTCTAACTCCTCTCCAATTGTGTACTTTAGCTTAAAAATGCAGTTTTAGCTCTAAAGCTTTGTTTTTTAACTCTGCCAAATAGTTTCGTGTCATCCCTTTAGTCCACCTCATCAATGATATAAGGCTTTTGTTGTTGTTGTTGTTGCAGTTTTGGTGGTCTTTTGCATTTATGCAAATTTGGTTAGTATGTGTTTAATTGAGCGATTTCAGTGTTAAATCTTTTCATTGGTTAAAATTGGGTGCCTCCATTTGTCTCATATCTAGACAGTGGCGAAATTAGCTAACAATAACATCTAGTTGATATTTCCCAGGAGGAGTGTCGTTTTTTTTGGTCCATGGATATGATTCACCAGTGTCCCCAGGTTTTGCCTAAGACTAAACTCGACCGAAAGCTAAGTAAAGTCTGACAAGGAGTTGTTTCTACTAAGATTGAACTGGGGAAGTCTGTAGTTTTAGTCTATAAAAAAAAGTCAAATGAACATATGTTCTTAGTTTTCATTTATTTTATTCATAATTTGCTCCAAAATATTGAGGAGAATGTTTTGCTTTTGCAACCAATAAAAGTAATGTGTTTATTGAGGAGAGTGACGTTAGTATAATAAAATTGTTTAATAAGTGACATATTTATTGTTGTTATTAATAATGTATGGAAAGACTATCATTTTGGATTGAGGGATTGCTATTGCTTGCTGTTTTAGTAACTGATGATGTAGAGACAACACTAGACGCATCTTAGAGATTATGTGAGTTTTTTCACCTCCCTTGTGCACATTGTATCCATTCATGGTTTGAATAGTTTTATAGAGAAAAGAAAGATTTTTGACTTGTATCAGTCCGTTAATTAAGTACGAGGTGGTTGATGATAGCAAATTTTGTTACAAAATCGCTCAATTAGAAGTATGGGGACCAAAATTGTACAAATAAACAGAAGGAGGACCAAAATTGTATTGAAGTCTTTTTTTAGTCATAGGGTTTTGAGTAAAGTGAATGGTTTTGCCAGTGGTTTGTTTTGTTTTTGTTTGAGTTTTGATAAGTCTTTTACGATGATGTTACTAATTCTCTTTAGGAAAATTGTTTAGGGGCCCATATGTTAAGAATTCAGAAATGTGAAGTCTAATATCAAACATTTGTATTTGGATTAGGAGTGGGGTGACATTTTTGCTTTCTTAAGGACGACGATCAAACAACACATTGTTTTAAAACCATCAAATAATTACAATTTCTTTTCTTCTGAAATGTAGAAGTATAAAAGAAAAGTTGGTACTGTCATTTTTAATTACTGACTGTTGCTTGCAGCTTGGAAGAAGCCACTGGATTGGCTTTTAGGTTTATCATTGGCAGAACAACTGACAGAGCAAAGATGTCCGCACTTCATAAGGAAGTAGCAGAATATGATGATTTCATTTTGTTGGATATCCAAGAGGAGTACAGTAAGCTCCCATACAAAACGTGTGTGCTGAGAATGACTAAGTTTCTGCATTTTATCTGTAGTGTGTTGCTAAATTGAAAATTCATTCATCACAGGTTAGCTTTCTTCAAAGCAGCTTATGCTCTTTTTGATGCTGAATTTTATGTCAAAGCTGATGATGACATATATTTAAGGCCAGGTGACTTGATCTTTTAATGCTTATTGTTGAAGAATTTCCTTTATGTGATGACATTTTACAATTCTAATAAAGATTTATGCACATATTTTTTATTTATCCTCAGATCGTCTATCATTACTACTGGCCAAAGAACGATCTCATCCTCAGACATACATAGGATGTATGAAAAAAGGGCCTGTTTTCACTGATCCAAAACTCAAATGGTTAGTTTTGTTTTTATGAGTTTAGTTTATCTTCAAAATTTTAGTCTGATTCTGTATACATCAATTTTCCCAATTCCACACTTTCAGCATGCCACAAATTTACAGTGGAGAAATAAAAAAATTATGCCATTAATAAATTACTCCAATGATGAAACAAGAGTAATATATAGAACTTGATGTCTTTACTTGATGAGGCTATTTGCCTGAGAAAGAAATATAAATTATTAATACTACTTAGTTGTTAGATTTACAAATGAACAACTACTGTCTCAAGATAGTTAATGTAAGATAAGTTTGCTAGTATATTTTTGTACTAATCATGGTTGTTATCTTACAATTAGCTATTTTATGTCTGGCTGGCTACATGTTTCATGGAATGAATCGCAAACGACGTTGACTTGTCTGATACACGTGTAAACCAATGCAATTTCATATGTAGATAGAAACCACACAATTCAACAATTAGTTATTTTTGCTTTTGTGTTTTCAATATTTCTGTGAATGAAATTGAAAAGGTGCGTGTGTGTATATATCTATGTATATATTTATGTGTATTTAATTTGATAAACAATAGGAACTGAAGAAGCACTACTGAAAGCGCACCCTGTTTTCATTCTTTTTAAGCAGGGTTTCACATCATTGATTTTAAGTACTCTATTTAGCTGTTCTATTACTGTTTTCAATCTCTTGAAATAGAAGCTTAAAGCACTAAGATTATGACTTATGATTTTATTTTGTGAGACTTATGTCTTGTTTTTTCTATTTCTAGCCTAAAATTATTACTCGGAGTTGTATACCATCATTAATATGGTATATTTTAAGTTATTTTCCATCTTGTCTTTGAATCTTACAGTGTGATATACTTTATGAATCATGATTAGTTTGGACATTCGTGATTTTAATTGTGATTTGTTAACCTTTGTTTTAATCACCTGCATGAGGATGAACCTTTTCAAAAGCATTAACTAAACAAGCCCCGATTTTTTTAACAATTTTGTTTGTAATTTTTCTTTTTCTCATGCTTTCCTTTTGTTGGGGTGTGGGGTTCTAAGAATCAGGTTGGAGAATGATGCCAGGGAAACGCATATACTTTTATCCAAAACTTGGAAGTACGGTGGTTCACTGTGGTTGAATCAAAATAAATATATAATTTAAATCACAGGATGTTATTAAAATCATTGTGGAATTCAACTATTTTTTGTTTTCATCTTTAATTTTCATTTGATAACAACAGATAGAACATCTTAAATAGTAATATCCACCAAAAGGAAAAAACTATCTTTCTTCAAACTAAATATAATATACTTTGTCTATTCAATTAAAATAAAATATTTGCTCAATGAATCGCTCTTTTTGGTTAATGATAGACACTGTGTACTTAATCCCACGTAATGGGATAAGGCTTGGTTGTTGGATGTAAACTTGATCCCCAATAAATGATCATAAAACTACAAGATCGAAACAATTTCACACCTTTTAATGTGACACTTTCTTTACCATTTTGTTTTAGTCCTGATTATCACTATTCGTCACTATTTGTCACCGTTATCTTTTTGGGTTGAAAATGCTAATGTAGTGTGGTATCTAGCCTCTCCGCATTGTCACACTTAAGGCCTCAACATATAACCAACATTCTATTGACTTTTTCTTATGGAGTACTTATCTTGATAAAATCTTGTAGGTATGAACCATTGTCGCATTTGCTTGGAAAGGAGTATTTTCTTCACGCTTATGGTCCTATTTATGCTCTTTCTGCTGATGTTGTCTCAAGCTTGGTTGCTCTTAGGAATGACAGGCAAGTATTCTTTCCTCCAGGAAATTGCATGGCCACATAACCTTCTGGGGATAGTAGAATCACAAATCTCTAGTTTTGGAAGTAATACTTTGATACACTCGTTGTTCAATACATACCCTCTTTCCCACTTCAATCTAATGCTTTTGCATTGTTTCACAGTTTCCGGATGTTCAGCAATGAGGATGTTACTATTGGAGCTTGGATGCTAGCTATGAATGTCAACCATGAAAATAATCATGAACTTTGTGCGACAGATTGTACAGGCACATCTGTTGCTGTGTGGGATATTCCAAAGTGTTCAGGTTGGTGTTTCTCTTTGCACCATGATGTTACAGCATCAGTATTTGGTGCTTTTTTATTCAGAAATTTCTAGGAAAACCTTAGAAGTACGAACGAAATTCATGAATGGGGATCCCATCAAATAATTGGTGTCATGGGCTACCTCGTGGTGAATTGCTTAGAGCTATTCAATGTTGTCTTGTATATCGATGGAGGAGTTTGGATGGGGCAAGGGAAGGATATTTTTTAACTTCTAAATTAAGAGGATGTTTATAAAAAAATAAATTAAGGGATGTTAAAGGATCATTGGAAGGCTACATCACAATCTGCCATTTTTATTTCCTTCGTTTTAATATAATCTCAAGTAAGGGATTTTAGTTAAAATGAAAATTTTCTCTTCCCTCTCCTTTCCTTCTAAAGATCATCTCTTCAAAGGACAATTTTTGTTAAAAAGACCTTTTAAATGGATGGGTTTCTGAAGTTTGTAGCATCAAAATAAGTAATCAAATATGTTCTTAACAAAATATTTAATAATAACCTTACCCGTATTTGAGGCATGAATTAATCCGTAAATCGGGAATCTGTTTTTTTTTTTTTTTTGAGGTTCTTTTATATGATTAAATCGTTTCAGATGATCTTTTACACGTTTGTAGTCAGCATTTAACTTCTTGTTATGTGTGTGTACCTCCATATATATATATATATATGCACCCCAAATAGAATATTTTATCATAATGATCTGCTGTTCACCTACAGGTCTCTGCAATCCAGAAAAGAAAATGTTGGAACTCCATCAAAAGGAGACCTGCTCTAAGACCCCAACTCTTGAATCAGATGATGATAAATAGAATTTGTGGGTATATAAAAGCAAAGTAAGCTCAGAAGGTAGTGAGGGAATAGCTGCTCTTGTTATCGCTTACTGCCAGGAGATACTATCTCTGCCATTCTTATGATCTTCTAGTTCTCCTTTCTTTATTAGAAGAGAGGTGGTTGTGTTTTATTTCCTCAGTTTTCTTTCCCCTTGTATACTTGGGAGAGGCTAGCATTGCCCGATATGAAGAAGGGTCTTTAGGGAAGGCTTTTATATATATACTACATGAGAGAATAGATAGACTTCACAGATGAGACCAGCAGATAATTTGTTAATTTACTAATTTTTGTGATTTTAATTTTATTCTTTCTGGGGGTTATATACTCTGATTCATGTTGTACTTTTTCAAAAATGGGAGTTTTGAACGATTGTGCCCTCCTCTCATGTGTCATATTGTTACTTCAAGGTTCATGTGTTCATGTATATCCATCCTTGCCTTTCAGTTCAAGGAAAGGAATCAAATTACACTTAAATCAAGTGGTATTATTGTATTGGGTAGAAAAAAAATTATATTGAAGAGATAAGACTGAAGATGAAATTAGAGGGCAATTGTCTAATTGAAGCATCATGTAAAATATGGTCATCTTGCTCTGATTAAACACCCTAGAGATTTGATGAACTGTGTAAGACTCCAAATTAGCTATGTTACTTCCTTTTGGTACTTTAAATCTGGCGGGATTTTGCAACATTGCTTGCAACAGCAGCTGAATGAATCCAAAACAAGGTATCAGTGTTGATTTAGCTTCTATATATTCAATTTTTTCAGCTATGCTTTTTTCTTGTTCAGCTGACTCATTTTCTGAAATTAATAAGTTCTTTCGTTTTATATTCTTAAAAAAACTCTCCACCAACATGTCTACTAAAAGAAGCGTAAAGTGGAAACTATTGGAATCATTCTGTGAACTTCGTAATGAACTTTTTGGTTGTCAAAAGAAGTATGATGCAAGAACAGGAAACAGTGGAGGCGTACATCAAAAACCCTTAAATGTTACGTATCTATTATTGTTACTTTCGTTAGATTCTAGTCCATTTTCCCAGTCAAGCAAACATTACGGTGCAACAAAACATTACATGGATTTTGATGTACTTTTATAAAAGTGGTTTTTAGTATTAATAATAGTAATAATAATTGTGGTGGATTTTAATAGTGTATTTTGAAAATATATTAAATATGAAGGAGTAATTAAATATTTATTTTTAAGAAATTGAATATATATTAATACCTGTCAAATTATTAATCTTTTGTAATGTAGATACACCCTTGTTCACTTACTTTAAGGAAATTTATTTTCAGTAGTAATCACATGTTGAATAGTATTCTCTTCCCTCTATTCGTTACATGTAACATTCTTTATAAGAATCAATCTAAATTATGTCTTGTATTATTTTTTTTATAAAAGAACTATAATTTTATAAATAATTGGTGAACTATATTACTTACAAATTTTTGTAAGTGTTTCTTAACATACATATAATATTATAAACATACATCAACTTAAGTATATTTTATGCTATCAATTAAATCAACTGACTTCTTTAATGAGGATAATTTGTTAATAGATGAACTAGTTTTTGGATTAAATTCATCTTCAATAATAACTTTCATAACAAGATAACCTTCTTTTAGTGTTAGTGAGACGTAATGGAAACACTAACATGAAACATTAAATGTATATATATAAAATCCCTCAACCACCTTGTCTTGACAAAAGTTGAAATTTCCCTGCAAACCTCTTGCCCTAATAAATGTCTCTGATTTTAGTCGTTTTCACTGTTCAAAAAATCACATCCTATAAAATGTTCTATGTGTGCTTTTAGTAGGAAAATGCTCTTATATGTATAATAATATTTATTAAGCCTTACTTTTACTAATTGATCAAAGGAATAATTTTTAATCTTTAATAGGAACATTTTTTTGTAGGAAAAAAAGGTAATTCTATCACTATAGTTGTAACAATAATTTTGAAAAGAAAAATGTTTATTTTAACCTTAAAAGATGAGGTGGTAGGAGATAAGTAAGAATCTCTTGATTCATGCAGGGTTTTGATAGTCAGTGACAAAGCTACAAAACAAAGTTCATAAGAAGACAAACCTGTCACCAAATGAAGTTGTCTTTGCTTCGTTGGTTTGCATGTGTTTTTGAGCCCTCCAAGCTTGAATGCTGAAAATTGAAAAAGCTATTAATAAGAAGAAAACAAAGACAATTATAAAGATGAAGAATTATGGAAAATCATCGAGTTATGTATTTTTTGTGTGTGGCTCAAGTCAAATGACCAGACATGTTTTTAAAAGTAAAATCAAAAGAAAAGTTTTTGGTTACCTTGGATTCAGCATCATGTTCAATAATAATAATAACAATACTATTAAATTTAAATACATTTTTAATCAAAGCAAAATAAGTGAATTATAATGTTGGTTTCTAAATTATTTTTTTAAGTTTACTCCTTTAAATTTGAATTCATTATTAACCTTGTGAAATTAACAAATTTAGATTTTAGTCCTAAAATCTTTTACTTTTATTCCTCTATAACTTCAAATAAATGTATATAACCCTAACATCATCTAAACTATAACAAATTGCACATATGTTAAGAAATCCTTAAAAAAAAGTTAGTAGGGTCAATTGTATCACAAGTACCATAGGAAAACATTTGGAATAATTAATTTATTATTATTGTTATTATTATAATAAAGGTTATGGTTGATGGAATGAAATTGAATGGTGGTAATTGGTAATGGGTGTATAATGATGGACCCATTATTGGGTTGTGATAAGTCAACCATGGTGGCCCATTGTCCTATTTGAAGTAGCTTTTTAACGAATCACGCAATAGAGGGACCCATGTGGTGTAAGTATAACACGTGACATTAACCCTATTAATTTCATTCAATTTTTACATCTAAAACTTAGATATAAAACTTTAATAATCAAATCAAATACGTACATAATAACTTTGTGATAAAGTTGTTAAGGTGGTACTAGCAAAGGTATACAAGTGATATTGTTAATGTTATTAGATGTATTAAACAATTTGTATCACCCAATTAAGCTCAATGATATCACCATTACCAAATAATTGTACAAACGTGTGTTAAATAAAATAAAGTGTAATGGATGATGTTTTCTTAGTCAAAAATATGAAAAAATATTTTACTACATAAATGGAAGTGAATTGGGAAAATCATGTATTATTTTGATACAATTTCAAATTTTGAACTCCTAAGATTTTGATATTAACAATCGAGTAAATTGAAATTAATAAAATTTGATTATTAATAGTTTTAAAATAATAAATTACGAGATACTTAATTAATACAATAAAAGTTAAAATACGATGAAACTAAACTAAGGAAATATTTTACTGTCATAAATTTAATGTTAATATATAAAAGTATGAATTCATACGCATGATGACATATTTGTCTTTTAAATAGAATTTATTATCAATATGTCTTGGTTGAATGAATGATAAAAATAAAGAGAGAAGGAACTGTTGTAGTGTATTTAGTAGGAGAAAAAGAATAAAATAAAGTAATAGTGAAATTCCTCTAATATTTCTATTTTTACTAATATATGAGTCTTTCTTTTTATATCTTTCATAAATTTTTAAAAAGTTCTCTTTTTCTCGTATACTTTTACTTTATCAAATAACTATTTTTTTATTTTTATATTTTTCTTTCCTTAGCTTGCTTAGATTTTTCACTATTTACATTTCTCTTTTTAAAATAAAATAAGAGATAAATCAACAAAATTCTCTTCTAAAACATGTGATTTTAAAAAATAATAATAAGATTACTATCATAACAAATAAAACATAAATTAACTAAATTCTCTCTTAAAATACATGACTTTAAAAAATTAATAATAAAATTTTTCCATCACTCTCTCACATACCTATTACATGTTATTTTCCATTTTTCATAATGATTTTTTTGTTCATTTGAACCTCTCAGGAATTATCATCTTTGACTTAGTGGAAAAGAAGTTTGACAAGCTATATCAAATGTCTCCTATATAAACAACAATGATAAAGAAACATATTGGGTTGAAGGATCTCGAATCTAAGACTTCAAAAAGGATACATAACACTTAATATATGCGAGATTTTAAAGGAAGAGCTAACATCCGTTGTAAAAATAAAATATTCAAATTTTTTTATATGATTCACATTAAGATTTATCTGATGAAGGTAAATCATATGTTAATTCAATATATATTCAATATCATTATTGAACCAAAGTCTAGTGGAGCTAGACGAAAAATTATTTTATTATTTTTTTCACAAAGAGATATATATCAACTAGTTCACTCTTCACAAAAACCTAAGATGTTTACAAAGAAAAAAATATAAACGATAAAAAAGATGCTAATTAGAAAGGGAGGTTACGTCTTACGATTCATAAGATCAAACACTTTTCTGGATAGCTATGAATACAATCAGTATTTTTCCTCACAACTATAAGGCTAAGGATTGCTTAAGAAAATAGAAGCTTGTGCATGTTTTTGTTCTTCCTTATTAACAAAGAACATTTTTATATAATGCTTGAGAAGAAAATAACTATTGCAAATCTTTTGTAGTTGTTGTGAGCCATGCTGAGGGTTTTTTTCTCTACTACTTCTTGCATATGATCATGCTTTAAAGTTGCAAGACTCTTAACTAAGCATTAAATGCATGTGGATTCTTTGGCATATGCCTGATATAGCTGGTTGACTCTGCAATGGTAATATTCTACCTTTTTCAGAAAAGTTGTTTGCTTAAAGCAACTTTCAACACTTTCTTCAAAGGATATTGATGTTGATAAAACATTGAAAGATCCTCTTGAAAGAATGAAGAAGTGTACATTTCTTGCAAGAATAATATGATCATTTATAAGTTTGAAATGTATCGTGAAATGTTCAAGGCTTGTGTCTATTAGACTGAGTGTACTTGATAGAGTTAAATCATATGATATTTGTAGGCTTATCTTTATAATTAAATCAACTCCTTCTAAGCTTGGAACCTGCTGAATCCCATGTTTTTATCTCTTTTTATAAATAACTTGTTCTTATTGTAGATAATTGGTTACTTGAGTTTTTAACAAAATTTCACTCCAAATCCCATCAATTTTGTCAAATAAATGAACATGAAGCATTTGGGTCAAGAAGAGAAAGATTGGAATCCCTAAGGAGAACATAAGGACAAAGTTGGAATGGTGATGCTGAAAATTGGGCCGGGCTCAAGAAAGCTAAGTCGATCTCAGGATGTTGAAAGTTGGGCCAAAATCGCAATAGAATCCAATTACGCCTGGTGCAACTTTGCTGGGTTGGGCGCAAGTGCCAAAAAGCATATTATATTTAAGAAACCTTTCAACCAAAGATCATAAAAAGTCAAACTTGGAGGTATCTTAGGGTTTATGGGTTTAATCAACTATCTTTCATTCCTCTTATTGGTTGTTTGGTATTCTCATGATTATGAGGAGCTAAGCTCGTTATTGTTGGGTTATATGTAATCAGACAAAACTCTCATGTAATCAGTTTGGGTTTATTTATGTCTTATCATAAATATTTTTTCTTTAATATATCGGTATTTTAATTATTTATATAGTGTTTGTTATGTTAATTCATAACTTGATTATTGATTCTTGAGAGTATTGGAAAATATCTCTTGCAGTCTATCTAAATTAATTTACCAAATGAAAGCTCTTGTCTAGGAATATAATGTGAGTCATTTGTTGTCTTAAGACCCTTGGCAAAAACAAGATTCATTTATATAATTGATCAAGGAATTGGCAGTTAATAGATAATCTCAGGCTCATCTGCCAAGGAATTGGGGTTGAGTTTGTGGATCTACATTAATAATTGATTGAAAAGAAGAAAAATATTTTCATACATGAGAGTGAGGTTTGGTGAAATATAACCCTAGCAATTTCATTCTATTCATCTCTTACCCTTTTTTCTGCATTCCAAGTTTTGATATAGAAACCCTAAAATATTTACTTGTTTGAATTTCTGCACAACATTTTAATTATGGGTTATTACTTGAGTCTAAATTTATTATAATCGTTTAAATTGTTGTGTATTGTACAAGTTTCTTGAGAAAGAACGATATATTTATTACTTGCTACATTTGCGTTTGATGCACTTACCATCATTAGTAAAATAGGCTAAAAAGTTTTTGACACCATTGTCAGGGATTTGTGTTCCAATACATAAAAAGTTTACCTTTATAATTCTTTTAGGCATATTTTTTTTATTTTTCATTTTATTTCTTGTTTTACTTTATTTTTATTTTTTTGTATATATAATTTATTTGGACTAACTCTTGGTTCTAGTATTTAATATATTTTTTGTATACACAGTACAATCTTCTTCTATTTTGGTTATCACTCAGAATCTTTTTGAACTTCCTGAAGAGATTGTTAAAGAGACTCAGAATCGCAGAAGAACAATAGGAGACTCAATCACATACATGAGTCCTAGAGGCTTCACTAGCATTGTGAGGCCCACTATGAATGAAAAAATTGTTGAGATGAAGCACGAGATCTTACAACTTATCAACTCACATCAATTTTCTAGTTTGAATCATGAAGATCCACATACTCATCTGTACACATTTTATGAGTTGTGTGACTCAGTTCTTGAGATTGTTTCCATTCTCTCTGACTGAAAAGCTAAGGTTTGACTAAAATCACAACCTAACCAAAGTTTGGCTAGTTAGAAGGATGTGGAGACTAAGTTTTTAGCTTGTTTATTCCCACTATCCAAGAATACAGAGGCGAAAGCGGCTATAACTACTTTTATGCAAGGTGTTGATGAATCATTGAGTGAAGTCTGGGAGAGATTGAAGGTTTTGTTGAGAAAATGTCCCAACCATGGTTTATATATTTTGTAATAGGCTTCAACCGCAAACGAAGATGATTTTGGATACTTCTTTTGGTGGCTCAGTTTTGTTCAAGATTATAGAGGAAGCAATCAAAATTATTGAGTCTATGACTTCTACTGAACTAAGAAGTTGATATGGTAGGACACGGGAACAGAAGATGGGAGTGCAGAGTTAACTTCTCAAGATGCTCTCTTAGCTCAACACAAACTCTTGTCCTAACAGATTAAAGTTTTCACCCAGTAGATGACCAAACTACCTCAACAGATACAAGCCATGCAAGCAACATTAATTCTAGCTCCTAGTTCCGATGTGTGATTTTTGTGGGGGCAACCACTCCATTGGTTATTGCCAAATGCCTAGTGCTTCTCATATTGCAGAAGTGAATTATTTGTGGAATCAAGGATGTCAACAGTACTATTCACCATTGTATGAGAGAGTCAACAAGTTGGAAGATACCTTTCAACAATTCATGTAATTCTCCTTTTAGAATCAAAAGAATATTGATGCATCTTTTAAAAACCTAGAGGTTCAGTGAGCCAATAAGAGAAGTCATTCTCTGCAAACACCCAGGTCAATCCCAAGGAGTCGTGTAAAGTAGTTATCATAGAAGTGGGAAAAATGTTAGGTTGAGTGATGGAGAAAAAAACAATGTTAATGAGAGATAGAGGTGGGTCAGGAAGAAAGTATAGAGAAAAAAAAAGATGTGAAGAGACTGTAATAAAGGAGACAAAAATAAAGAGGATAAAAATAAAAACAAAATAGAGAAAAAGACAAAAATAAAAAAAAGAATAAAAATAGGAGATTAAAGCCCATTTATGAAAAAACTTCCTTAACAAGAAGCTTCTTTGGTGGTAAAAAAAAAGGCGACCACCTCCACCAAGCTGAAGAAATTTTTTGGATGCTTTATTCCATCAAAGCAGGAGTCAAAGAAACTTGATGAGCATAATTTGTTGGCAATGATGGAAAAGTGTATTTGATGAAGCCAAAGAGAAGAGAAGTTTGAAGAGTTTAGTTCATAGAGTTAGTGTGTTGGTGTAAGTGTTGACGAATCATGTGCATGTATTATAAATAATTGAAATATGTTTTGAGAAATTTTTAAAAGTAAAATAAAATTAATTTGATAGAAGTTTCCATAAAAAATGTTTTAATGATAAATTCAAAGACTTATTTTTCAAAATTAATCAGTCGAAAATTATGTTAGTAAAATTAATCATCGATGTAAAAGGATTTGCAATTGACTATTTTCATTTAAGTATAAATGTTATAAATAATTGTTTCGAAAAACAGTTGGAATTAAGAAAACAATGGTGAATTTGGAAAGAGAAGTGATACATAGATAATACAATTTGAAAATACAGAGAGCTAAATGAGTTTTTGATCAAAATCATTCAAGAAAGAGAATCTTCGAGAAATTTCTCTGACTTGTGGTTGTTTTTTAGCAACATTGTCATATACCCAAGGTGTCCCTCTTTCTACCTCTAGCAACCCCTGTTTGTATAAATTTGGCCAATCGTCATCCTCTAAGACTTCAGCACCCAGCTTCACTGACACTATCGTCTCATGTCCACATTCCCAACATACACCTTTTGTTTATCAATGTGTCAATTCATGTTCCCCCTTATACCACCAGCCATACTTCTTTATAATCCCATACAAACCATCATCCTATCTTTTTAGGATAGCCATATGTCATTTTCTCATTTCTTTCATACTCCTTTCAGCATGTCATTTAGATTGTCTAAGTTACAACTTATACTATTGGTTCAAAACTTTTATATTGACTCTTTAAAGATGAGTATTTTTTTTTCTATAACAAGTATCTCTTAACCAACACCTTCACATGGCTTCCTTATATATAGAAAGAGATTATCTCAATAGGTTAAAATGAATGCATCAAAATACATAATTCACTAACTAAGGATCTTTCACCAAAGCCTTTGAAATATGGCTTAGTCCTTCTTCCTATGAAAGCCATCAAAACTTAACTATTTAAGTTTTATCAATATGGCTTAATCTTTGACTGTCAAGCTTTATTTAAAAAAAGAAAACTGCAATAAAGTGCATAACCTACTCCCAAAACTTGTTCTTAAACAGAGATAACAATAAATTCACACTTTGAGAGTTTTATTTGAACTCATCCTGATTTTGATAGGGAATATCCACATTGACCATACACACGTATGAGTATAAATATATAATTTTTTAAATCTAAGTATGGAGATGAAATGTATGTACATATAAGTCACATTCTTTTATTCCTATTTTCAATTATTAAAACGCCCATAGTTTATTAGGTAACCTAAAAAACCTATTTTATTTATTTGGTCCTTGATTCTTGTTTCTTAGAAGAACCCTTCTTTCACTACTTAGATTTTCTTTTTCTCTCTCAATATTTTGACTCATTTGATATCATCAAGTTTACTCAGACTCCCATAGTGTTTTCTTTCTAATCACAACCTTGATTACACACTTCTCTTTTTTTGTGCAATTTCGTTCAAATAATGTATAGCATTTCAAGAAACATGAACATCAATTTTATTGAATTAAGTTGTGTTTAAGACACACATTTGATAATTTTGATTCCTTTTTAATAATTTTATATGTTGTTTATTTTTTTTGTCATGTGAGAGTGCTTGTAGGATCTTATGTACTTAAATATTTTCTATGATGAAAAGATTTAGAATATAATGGATTAGATCACCTGATAAAATATGTTGTTTATCAATAATATTTAGAGTAGATTATCTAGAAGTGTTTATTAATATTAGTTGATACACTAGCATTCCATTTTTTATAATTTTTTCATTCAATTTTGTAGGTCTTCCAACTAAGTCTTAGCATAATCTTATAATCCTCTTTATAAAAACATTTATCTCTCTTGTAAAAAATACATTTTTTTTTCACGAGATAATAAAGGTGATGATTTATACTATTATACTTTGTGTTTTTCATTCATGTTATCTGTAGACACATTCTAACACCATAAGTAACAAATTAATATTAGAGTCAATTTTGTTAATTTCTTTCCTTTGTTCATGGTTAAGATTCTTATAAGATAAAATAAGTATCACTTCTAATAGATTAAGATTCTTGTAAGATAGTCTATAGAATAAGTGTGACTTCTAATGTCAAAGAAAAGTTAAACGAAAAGAATAATTTTAATCTTGGAAACATGATAATAAGAATTTGCTTATAAAAGAAAGAAAGAAATCTAATGATAAGAAATTTAAAGTCGAAATGTTTTTCTTAAATCAAATTTAGTACAACCTGACAATGACAATTCATTGGTTCAACAAACTTATTTGCATTTTTAGAAAAAATCTGATGAGATCAATTTTGTATATTTTTGTCATTTAGATATCACTATAAATAATAATAATAATAATAATAATAATAATAATAATTTTTCTAATTAAATAATAAATATTTAATATTAAAAATTAGAATTTTTGAGAACTTAGTAAAAAAATATAAAATTCTTAAAATACTTTAAAACTTTCCCAGAACATCTTTGAACAATTTTTCACATTACTAAATGAAATAAAATACATTTTATAATATCAAAGATATTCTATATTACCTTGTGTGTGTATATATAACATTAATAAATTAATAAAATGTATACAGCATCATTCAGACTCTAATAATAATTTTTCTGTGTTGTGGTAGTTTTACCAGGCATTGAATTTGAAAATGAGGAACAACCTCAGTCTCGTTAATACGGCATCCTAAGTTAACATAGGGAGAAGAATATTCAGAGAGCACTTAATTTGCATGAAGTTTCTCCTTTCCAAGTGCTTGGTGTTGTGTTGTGGAATAATTTCAGTCATAAGATGTCCTTTTCACACTCTTATTACTATTCATTTCTCTTTCCCTTCTTTTTGGTCTATCATCCATCATCACTTCTCTCCATTCCTAATGCCATCACGTGCCATTGCAGTGCCTCAATTCCCTCAAACTTCCCTTCAGAACCCAAAAGCGGTGCAAAGGGTATGAAAAAAAACACAGAATCCACAAGATCCAATGCAACTTATATTCTTTTACAATCTTAATACAAATACAAAAAGACTTTTTTGTGAGATCAAATTTATTTAAACATTAATCTTATTACTTTTTGTTACATTCATATTTTTTTTACATAAAAAATATCTTTTTGGTTTTTTAATGTATAAATAGATACAAAATGGAATTTCATTTAATTATTAAATATATAAAGAGTGTATGCTTTTTTATTAACTTTTATGGGATCATTTTGTTTTTAAAGTGTAAAGTTTGAAACCTAATTAATATTGAAATTATAGCCCGGTTCAAATATATAAAAAAATTAATTATATATTTTTCTGAACTTAAATATAAAAAATAAACTCTAATTAAATTTATGCAATAATTTTATTTTAAAAATAACTTTATATTTAAACTTAAACATTATTCTTAATATATAAAAGTTATTTAGAGTAACATAAGAAAATTTATTTATTCATTTTATGAAATCAAGAAAATTAAGTGAACTTAATTAACTTTCTTAATCAATATAAGATTGGGCAATTTTGTTTGTATTTAAGTTCAGATGTAGTATTACTGAAGATTATTTTGATATTAAGTTGTAAAACTAAAATTATATTCTGATGTTAATTCTCACTAACAGTCACTTTAAAAAGTTGGTAAAATCTATCTGAATTCCTCAGAGAAGAATTAATGATAGCCGTAGCCTGACACAGTTTGGTCATTGATCTGCCACTTTTCACTCTTAACTATATATATAAAATTAATATGTAATAGGCAAGAACACAGAATAAACACAGAAGATGGCATCTCTATGAATAAGGACATAAAATAAAAGCATGGAAATAAATGTAGCTGGGGATAAAAACAATGACTAGTGAGTGAACAGAGGGAGCAGAAGAGGACAAAAGAGACCTTCTCTTAAGCCCCATTCTATTTTATGCTACTCTAAGAATCCTATGTTGAACCACCCTCTCAGTTTTAGCATCAAAATGAAACTGACCCACCTCTTCATAATTATATAGAAAAGTGGCATGTACATTAATGTAACCCTAATCTCTCATAACTCAACATTTATCCACTTTCTTTTTTCTTTTCTTTTTATAAATCCATGTTTATTAATGTAAAAAATTAGTTAAGATATATTTTTTTTCAAAATAATGAATGGTGTGTTTGGTTTCATAATTGGACTCCCATTCATGTTTGTTGTATTAAAATAATTTCTAATTACTTGATTATGTAAAATATTTTACACTCAAAAGTATATGCTTACTAATTAAACTATATAATTATGCTTTTAAGTTATTTTACTACTACATTGACAAGGACTAATATGTTTTTGGTTTTTCAAATATGTTAAAAAAAAGTTACTCCCTAAAAACTTTTTTTTTTGTTTTACCTCTAAACATATTTTTCTTTCAAAATATATTGAAACTTCTCTTATTATATATTTTTTTATCACAGGGTGTCAAGTTAACGTAATTAATGAACAAACAAAATAACATACAATATTATATATATATATATATATATATATATATATATATATATATATATATATATATAATAAT
>Ga0099824_1001366_pt1 | contig 34034 bp, 10 predicted proteins | sample SiratrowhiteBW_FD_76837 | JGI IMG/M metagenome (GOLD analysis project Ga0099824, IMG submission 76837) | Root nodule microbial communities of legume samples collected from California, USA - Siratro white BW | ecosystem: Host-associated > Plants > Roots > Nodule | place: USA: California... | reverse complement strand
ATATATATTAAAAACTTACATTTAATCTGGTAAATATTTTATAACTTCTTAAATTAATTAATGTATCTAATTACATAAATCAAGAGAAATACTAATCTTATATATTAAATTACTCAATAATAATTAATAAAGAGAACTTAATTTATAAGTATTTTTATTAAAATATTACAATATTATTATATATTTATATCTTCCAAATAACACAGTATAAAAAATCTAATCTTTTAAACCAATTTTCTATTTTAATTTTAATTAAAAGAAGTTGACGGGTTAGTGAATTTCAGCCATCTCTGGCCCACTTAATTGGTATATCGGATCAAATGGGAATGATTTGCGTTACAGATGTGAAGGATGACCCAATCAACCGACTCCATTGCTATCCTAATTTTGTTGGAGAATATTTATTAAGAATTCAATTTTTATATTACCATTTAATGATGAGTTGTGTTGAAATCTTTACCTATTTCATGAGCATCACTGTGATAACACATATATATAAAAGTCAACAAAACTTTATAGAAATAATGTGAAATATAATATTCTACTATTCTTAAACTTTAAATTCTAAACTCATCATAATAATTAAAATAAAGTCTCTATACATACCGTCTAACATGTGAAAAACGTGTGAGAGGAAAATGAGCTTTTGAATGAACACTATTCTTGGCTATAAAATTAAAGTTGCTGACTCTAGCATCAAAATTTCGATATGGATGAAAATAAACAGGATTAATCTTCCAATTCTAGGACCCATATTTGAAATCAAGATAAACTACTTTACTTTTTAAAATGTTATTTAGTAAATTAAGTTTTAAATTTGTAGAAAATTAATTATAAATAGTGTGATAATAACATTTTTTAGAGTAAATGGGTAATGAGAAAATAGAGATTGAGATTGAAAAAAAAACAAAGTAAATGATAGATATGAAAAAAAAAAAAATCACAAGTAATCTAAGTAAATCACTAATGTATAAATAAATTGTTTACGTTACAGTTAATATAATTTTCAACAAATATCCATATTATATATATATAAGTAAGAACTAAGTTAAAAAATACTTTGAGATCATTAGGAATAAACATGGATCAACCCTACTTAATCAAACAAATTAATTTAAAAACTAAACAGTTTGGTTAAGGTAGAGTTATAGAATTAATAAAGTGAAATATTTTTTTTTTAATTTGTTATATATATGTTTATAAATATTTTATGCATTGCATAACTAATTATTTCTTAATTATCTTTTATTTAAATTTAATTTATAGATATTATTAGTAAAATCCAATTAAAAAGTTACATCAGTCATATCTAATATAAATTTTTCACTCACTTTTTTTCTATTTAAACAAATTCTTAGTCGTTTTTCCCCCGTTTTTTTTTTCACCCACCTGAATCCAGACAAAAATATAAATTGGAAAATATCTGATTCATTAGAGAATATTTATGAGGCAGCTAAGTCTCCCTCTAGCATGAACAGGGTGAATGATATTCTTTTAAAAATTTGTGAACGATGGAATAGGGACAAAAGCATTGGTTCCCAGGGACTTTACCTCTGATTTTTTATTTTTTTATTTAGTTTTATGATCTTACCTCTGTCGATAATGATATATTTTTCTCTTTTCGTGTAATTATTATTTCTATTCTTTATACATTTTATAATGAACATAGTATCAATTATTTTCTTTTTAATAATATTTTCCCTTTTATAGTTTATTATTTTAATTGAAAATTATAAGAAAATTATATTTTCAACTAAATGGATTCATCAACATTTTATTTATATTGATTTGATTATACTTAATTTAGAAAATAAAAAAAGTGTATGTTAAAAATTTAATAATATAGCAAGTTTGCGAACAATTCGAACACTATATAAGAAATAGATCGTAGAAAATATTATTATGAATATTTTTTTTTACATTTAAATATTGTCAACCCTGTACAAGAAAAGGTCATAACATTTGCAATAAATTGAGTAGACAGGAATGAAATGAAAGTGGCCTACATAATTGGTTACACACGCAGGACACAGTTTCTCGGAAGATTGGCTAACAACAAAATTGTCTTGAGTGCAATAAAGAAGTTGATGAAGATGCAAGATAGATTCTAATTATCCCATATTCATCCATGACCACGATGTGTGAAGACTTGGGAATAGACTTTGCTATTCGCGTCTCAACAACCTTTTCATGCTATCCCTCTCAAATCTTCAATTCCTCCTTTTCACCTTTTACTTCATTCTTTCTTTCTCAGCTTTGCATTTTCTCTATTTAATGAACTCTACAAAATTCATTTGTTTTACCGTGTTAGGTTGATAATATGTTAAGCTTTGGAGAGATTCAAATCTCTTTAGTAATAAAGTTATTTTTGATAAAAAGGTGCTCTTTTTGAATGATGACTTAAATGTTTATTTATGAATTTTTTATTTAGACCTTGTAGGATAAGGCATTACATGATTGTGAAACTTAGCTTTTAAGTTAATTTTTTTGAAGTGAAATCTCTTAAAATATATCTTTATATCTCTTAAATATAAAGTAAGAATAGATGGTGTTAAGGTTTTGTTATAATTAAGGTCAAAGGTTGTACGATAATTTAACATTTAATCTTATCTATTTTTTGTTTGATTGTGTATATGATATCTTAATTTTTTTTTTCAATCTCCGATATATAATTTAGTCATCACATGTTATACTAATTCAATATTAAAGCATATACATGCATATATAACCATGGTACATTGATTTCATTTCAATGATTTTCTTTCAATCCTCATTACACTGGTTTCATTTCAATCAAAATGGTTACATATGAACATATAATTCATTCATCACACATCATATCAATTAAATACAAAAGTTTTTACATACTACTTTCTAACATCATTACTCAATCAGGTCAATTAATCATCAACTAAATCAAGATAAACAATCAAACTCATTTAGTGTTTAAGGACCAATCAGACTTGCAAGAAAGACTTGAACACTAATAAACATGTATTCAAATCTTTTATCTTAAAGTTCTATTTAAAAGTAAGTAACTGATATAAAAAATAATTTATTAGCTTCCCTTACACGTAGTTTGACAACTACATACTAAATGACTCTCACTTGATATCTTGTATGTGATAAAAGGCAAATATGTAAATTTAAGACATAAAAGATAATAAAAATATAAGGTAGTAATATTATGGTAAAGTTGACTGAGAAATTCAAATTTTGAAATTATGGATGAATTAGGTGGGATTGTGAAATATTATAACAGTTATGGTAACAGTTGTAATTATTGATTAATTTAGAATTAAGATAAAAAATAATATAAAAATAATAATTTATTTTATTTTTATTTTTATAGTAAACTTAAATTGAAAAAAATTTATAAAATTGTGTTTTGAATTAAAGTTTATATTTTTAATTTGTAAAAATATATCTAAATAATTAATAGTAAAAATGAAATGAAATTTTTGAGGTATTTTTTATAAATAAATATTTATTAAATGGTTTAATATTAAAAATAGAAATAATAACGTTATTATTATTAATAAAGTAAATATTCATGCACCAATTACTTAATATAAAAAAAAACATCCTTATATTTTTGATATATTTTTTTAAAGTTTTCACATATAGTATTTAATTATTATATTATCTTTGTATAAAAAAAGAAAAAAATGAAACACATATTACATGTTAATTTTAATCATTAACTTTTTATTTTATCCCATAGACAAAATAAATAAAAAATCATTTTTTTACAAGTCATTATTATCGAGTGGTTATATGCCACCTAAGGTTGTTAAAATATCAGCAAGTACATCCTACCAATATGGGTCAATAAATACTATTTTTTATTATATTTTTATTTTTTATAATATATTTTCTTTAACAGTTTATATATGAAAAATAAAACAAGAAATAAGTTTGCAGACAAGTGTTTATCATTTGAAATAAATATAAAAATAAATAAAAAACCAAAAACAAATGATGATAAAGACTTATTGTTTTAGTCGAAGTTATAGAAATATCAAAGAGATTCATTACCAGTAAGTCAGAATAAATTATACAAAAAGATATGACACTAGTTTGAATTCAAAATCATAAAAATCTTTTCGTTTGTGGGTATTATTTTTACATATTACTTTTATTGTAAAGTTTTCAACTGACACTTATATTTTTAACGGATGTGATTGTCTTTGCCTTATTGTTAAGTATTCATTCATTATAATAATGCAATGAAAGCTACAGCAACTAAGGTCAAACGGTAGGAATTGATGATAGAATTACCTATTTATTTTATCTTTCATGTTAATTTTTTATCTAAAAAAGGTACCAAATTCATATACATACTAAAACACAGAAAACAACATAAAAATATTCTTTTTGATGTTGTTTTCATGTTAATGTATTTTATTTTAAGCGTAATGAACTATACTATAATATTATTTAAGATTACAGTTATATAACTCAGTAAATACATTTTTCAAAGTACATGTCAACTAATCTCACAAAAAGACAAATAAAGTTTTCCAAGGTTGAAGACAGAAACCCTACGTAAGTGGAAAATAACTGCTATATATTAGTGAAATTTAACTAGCTTGTTACATTTCTCACTAACTGCAACGTTTCTCCCAACACTTTGTTTCATCCGATCACCTTCTTCATCGTCTTCAAACTTGGCTCATCTGGTCAAGTTCTCCAACTCCCCACGATCAATCAAACATCAGTCATGAACAGCTATGTATAGACTATAAGGAATGGGAACAAACTTCAAAAAGTACATTATTATAATTTATATAAAATATGTGTATTTTTTTGAAATGATAAAAAATTATATTTACGTAAAATATTTTAAACAATATCATATGTTACTCATAAGTTGATAGAAGTTGATAGTGTGAGTCATTTTTTTCACAAAAGTATTAATGATTATATATATATATATTAAGTTTAAAGTCACTAACATTAATTCTCAAATAAATATATTTTTTTAAGTTTATTTTATTACAAACTACAATTAGAATGTTAGAAAACTTCAACTTATTTTCACAAACAAATTTAACACTAATAATAAGTTTTCTTGAATTATGTAAAAATTCAAAAAGAAAATTACAAATCAATTGTTATAAAAAATTTAAGCCTAACTCAATTTTACAAAACCAGATTGTAAAGTAAAATTTATACTTAAATTATAAACTATTAAAAAGTCTTATCTCCAATCGATATGAGATCTCTAATAATTTTCTTAATTAATGTTCACTTATATTTAACTTAACTAATAATTCACGTCATACCTATATAAAGTGTTTATATATACACTACAATAATAACTAATATTTTATAAATTACAACACATATTATTTAACATAATGTGTGACAAAATATGTTTTTCACGTTTAACACAAGACGTAAACATAACTAATTATATAAGACAAATCTCTACCAAATAAAAGTATACAAGATAAATAAATATGTGGAACCAATTTTCAATACAAGTTTTTTATTGACAAAGTTAAAATTTATGTCATTTTTTTTGCTTGTTGTAATCCTGATATATACCCAACCAACAATAAGTCAAGTTATAAATGACAATAAAACTTAGTTATTTTAATCATATCATTTTTTTTCAAGTATTACAAGGCCAAGCTTAAGGTTTCACAGATAAATCTGAAACTATAAATACAAAAAAATCATTTTTTTTTTAACAAATCATTTGTATAGCGTAACAATCTATTACAATTTCTTCCGTAAGCATGTCACATAAATTCTAGTACGTCATTAGGATTAACAAATAAATGCTTAAGTTTTGGAAGTTTTATCATGATACCTCATATCTTAAATACTTACAAAATTGTTCAAACTCTCATTTATACAATATGTACAAAATTATGATAAACATGTATTTTTTTATGCTCCATACCTATTATTGTACACAACATCTTTATTTTCTTCATTATGAGAGATAGATAATATATTACCTTATAAAAGAATTTCATTTAATAACTCAAATATATATAACATGAAAAAATAATTAAATACTTATTAATATCTAACTTGTAATAATAATAATTAAATAATTATAATTAAAAATATAAAAATACTAACTTAAAACATAATTCTTGACAGAGATAAAGGAGAGATATTAGTAAGAAAATGAACATTTGGAAGGAGAAAAGACCCACAATAAAGGAAGGAGAGTCCAACAATGGAGGGAGGCAAAGAAAAGAGTCCTTCATGGCCTTGGAGGCAATTCTTTGTCTTCAAGAACTTACTAACGGTGGAATGTTATTTTTTACCTTACGATAACAGAGTACGAAGAAGACATAATGAAAAAGAGATCAAGAGAGAAGTGAACAAAGAAGAACTAATATTAAGAAAAAGATTAAATTCAAAAAAATAACAAATAGTAGGTTTGACTATATAATACATTGGTTGAACTAGAAATTGTTACAATATTTTTCAAATACAATATATTATTTTTAAACTATTTAAATACTTTTCTAAAATACCCTAAAAACTACTAATAAAAAGTTTTTAAAAATTAAAAAAGTTAAAAGAAATATAAACTATAAGGGTCAACTCATCTATTCATAAAAAAATAAGTATAAAGTGATAAAATAATCTAAAAAATAAATAAACAATAAGGGTCATCTCATTTATTCATAAAAGAAATAAGCATAAAGTGATAAAATAATCTAAAAAAAACAATGATTACTTAAGTTAAAAAATAATAATTTTTTAATTAGGTATGAAAATAAAGAATAGAAGAATTAAACATATGAAGAGAGAAAAAAATACGGTATATTAATTACAATTATTAAGATAAGAGAATATAATATTTTTTCTTATTTATTTATTTTATTATAACTATTTGTAGTAAATGACGTGTCTCTAACATTATTTTATTTATTTTATAAATATATTTATTGGGTGGAGTGCCTATTCTACAATTACATTTACTTAGTAAAGTGTTTCTAATATCATTAATTTTTATTTAATAATTATTAATTCATTCTTGTAATTTAATATATCAATATATTTTTATTTATTAATTAATGTTAATTTTTACTATTTTCCTTTGGTTGTAAATAAATATGTTACTCACTCCTAATAATTTTTTTTAATTTTATATTTTCATGTATAAAATAATAATAATAATAATAATATAAAAAAAAGATTTGATGAAATTGTGATTGAATGTTTAACATTGAAGATTCAAATGAGTATATCAATATATCATTTATCCCGATAAGTTACTGTAAAATTAAATTAAATCTTTTTAATAAATAAAATATAATTTATTATATATATATATATATATATGTGTGTGTGTGTTTTTTTAAAACATATTTTATTAATTAAATTGCAAAGAATATATGTGTAGGTGTGTGTTTCTAAAATAGAACTAATTAATGAAATTGTACAGGATATATATCAGTGTGTAGAGGCGTGTGGGTGTGATGTGTGTATATCTACGTGTGTACATGTATGCATATATGAATGTGGAGGCGTGTGGACGTGCATGTATGTATATCTATATATATATATGCATATACATGTATGTATGCATGTGTATATTTTTTTATTATATGTGCGTGTTTTATTTATTATGTGTGCGTGTAGGTATGTTTTATTTTTATTATGTGTGTTATCTTTGTTTTTATTATTAGATTATTTTATATGATATTTGTTCTTACATTTCTAATTATTTTTCTTATATATGATAAAAATGAAAATATCAATTTAAATACATCAAATTTTTGAAAGACGTTTTTATTATTATCTTAGAAGTTTTTTCAAGAAACAATTGCAATACGAACATTATTAATAATTTAGTCACTTTTAGAAAGACATGTTTATCAACTTTAATATTTGCCTTCAATATAAAAATTATAATTATTTTGAAAGGACTAATAGTGATTATTTTTTTCACCTATCATATACACAAACTCATACTACCAACCTATGTGAAAGAAGTAGGCAGGAATTGTAGATAATATTTTCTTAAAATCATCGTGTTATCACATTTTCTGACAATTCAATTGATATAGTATGTATATACTACATTGTAGTAATTAGTATTTTATATAAGATTGTATTTCTTTTCACAGTAGGTACTTAAACTTAATGTCATTTGTATAATGTAAAATAACCAATATAAAAGAGTGGAGACTTGCTTAGATTAATGTAGCCTGTGATATAATAACTCAATTTATGTAATTAGTTTAAATAAGAGATATATACCATACACATAATTAAAATAAGTGTAAACAATACAACTAATGATTTTACCATACCCACCACTAAATCACTGTAGACAACACACATCATCAAATAAGCACAAACAATTCATTTGCTAGTTCCTTAAAAATTATTTTTGGTATTTATAAGCATTTCAAACAAGGATTTAACCAATATTATAATCGAATATTTATCCTTCCTTTTTATTTTAATGGAATGATTGTAATGAGAAATTTATTTTTTTATCATAGTTCAAACAAATAATTAAAAGAATAATTCTAAAATAATTACTTTTGGAATAACTTGATTCCTATTGTCTACATCACTTTATTTTTTTTACTGGTCACATAACCATCACCTCACTCATTAACTATCAATACAATCAAAATATATAATTTTTATCACTAACCAAGAATTTTCATAAAAAGTTGACGCATATAAAATATGCAATAAACACTCACGTAGATGATCACATATAATATTTTTTTACTTTTATAATAATTTAATTAAAAATGATATATAAAAGATTTTTAATTCACAATATAACTTCTTTATCTCTTTATATATATACAAAGAGAGAAATTCTCCGTCATTATTAAATAATAGGTTAAAGACTATTCAACATTTTTAATAAATTATATATAGTAAAAAATCCAGTTTTTGATTCTATTCATATAATTTAATTTATAATTATACTTATAAATGTTTAAAAACTGATGAAAGAATATATTTTTAATTAGTTAAAAATATTGATTTTTAAGTTCGTAAACTGTGATTTTTATTTAGCACCTTATTTTTTTATTTTCCTAACAGAGTAACCTATATAAGACTAGTTATTCTGAAATTCTGTATTTTTTAACGTTCAGAAACAACACTGAATAATTCCAAATTCTCTTAATGCCATTTTCTAAATAAGTTCATCAATAAATTGTAATAAAATATTTTTATTTAATATATACATTGAATTTATTTTCCCATTTAATACTTTTTATTAAATAGAATATAAATACATCAGCATTTATTATATAAACCGACTACTTAAAAAATGAAATAAATGCTTGAAAGTTTTAAAATTATTATACTATAATATTAATTTACTATATCAAAGTTCTTAACGTTATCCCTAATTTTGGTAATAAAAACAATTTTTTTATTTCCCTAACGACTGTAAAGTCAAATTTCACAGAAAAATTAATTCATTTATTGTTATAACTATTAATTAAGATGCATGTTAGTGAATAAAAATATATTATTACAACATCTTAAATCAATGGGAAACAGCTACAGCTGTGTTGATTTGTTCATAGAACTTTTTCTGTATGTATAAATCATGCTGATAGAGGGCTTCTGAGGGTGAAAAACCATTGTGAGTTCTTCTGAATCAAGAACATTTTTCTTCTTCTATGAAAAGAGAGATTGAGGCAATGCAGGCTACAGCGTCACGTGGAAGCAATCATCTTGAGAAAGTATACAAAAAAACCAAAAACTCTCTGCTCAGTTGCACATCTAAGATGGTTAATGAAGCTGAAGCAGCATGTGATTTGATGCAAAAAGGAAAAGCTGCGTACGAGGATGCCGAAATGGACCCAGAAATTCAACATTTGATAAAAATATTGTTCTGGGAGATTGATAATTGCCCTCAAAACCTAATTGCAGAAATGGCTATCAACGTAAGCAAAACGGAGGAAGAAGCATGATCAACTCCCAACCGGTTCAAGAGTAGAGGATATGTAAATGAAACTTCAATGGTTGTAATTGGGATTCAATACCCTTGAAATCTTCTTAATTAATGTTATATTTGCTTATAAATTTAAATACAATGAGTTTGTTCACTTGTTTGGTTGAATGGTGCATTCTATTGTGATTAATAAAGTAGAAACTAAGAGTAATTTTATTGTTTATTGTATCATCCTTGTTGAGACAGGATGCTAGTTTATGTTAAATAGTGTGTAACTCGATACTTATTATCTCTAATTTGTGAACTTTTTAAAAACTGTCTCATCTATAAAATGATTTCCTTCTTTCTGTGGAATTTCTATAAGGTTTAATCCAAACGTAGGTTTTATAAAAACCTAAAAAAAAAGTTTTCCATTCTTTAACGTCTCGGAATTTGTAGTGTAGAATTTCATTATTTTGGAATAAAGAAGTGAAAAAATTGAAAAAAAAAAAAACTTGGACAGTTTCTTAAAACAAAAATTTGTATTCATTCGAGTTTTGAACAACAGTTAACTAATGAAATTTCAAAATTAGGTTGACGAGTTTAACGGGTTTTAGATCGTTCATAATTTTTAAACTTTTTTTTTTTGACGCGGATTCTACCAGTAATAGATGTAAAAGACGAAATTTATTATATATTTTGTGCTTGTAATCTGTGTTCCTTTTTAATGGTTTAACAATCAAAGCAAAAGGACGCTTAAATAACTTATGTGAAAAACAAATTTTAATCAATATAAAAAAAAGTATAATTCTCTCTATTTTTCCATCCTAGAAGTGTTGTTTTAGATGTTGACATATTTGGATTGATTATCCCATCACTTTCCCTATAGAAAAACTAAATTCTTTTATATTTTTTAATAATAAATTTATTTTAAATATATAGCCACATATACAAAGTGTTTATACAGATGATATATGAATCGTGGAAAGCAAGTAAGAGAGAATAACAAACCATAGAGGCATTAAATATTATTGATTTTTTAAATAAATACATACTTAATATTTTTTTTATTGATTGGCAGTGTAAAAAAAGTTAAATTCTTTAAACATTTATATAAATTTAAATTTATTGTTCTAGTCAGTTTTATTATACTTATATATTGTCTTAATTATTTTATAAGTATTATAAAAGTTGAATAACAATACATTTTAATTGTATATATATAAATGACCAACAACGGTGAGATTAGTGCTAGGAGTTTGACTAATTTACCAAAGGTCTTAAGTTTAAATATTTTAAATATTTTAAATATTGTTGTCACTATTTTAGAATAAAATACATGGTTAGTGTTAATGAATTGATGAAAAAAAGTAGATACATGAATGAACAATGAATACTTATAATAACATTTTTTAAAATAAAAACTTTTAATACAGTTATTTGTTTGAGAATTAAATATCCACAATAAAAATATTTATTGATGAGAGCGTAAGCTTGACTATACTGCAGTGAAAAAATGTTTGAATATAATTTATAACACCATGTTCGTAAAATTATTAATCCCCATATTTCTCGCTCCCTATTTCTATATCTCTTAATTAATTAAAAAAATGAGACACAGAAAGTCTCTATATATTACATCATCACTATTTAATTGTTTGAAAAACTTTACCATATGTAATAAAGAAGCTTATTGTAAGTGCTAAAAAAATATGTTTCTATAATATTCATAGCATAGTTATTGTAATTTAATCTAAATTATAATATTTATTTTTTCCCAAATAACTGTTCTGAAGTCAATTTTTTATAAAGAAAAAAAATATTTTTAGTTTTTCTTTGAAGAGATTTGCTTATTTATTTAATTCTTAGGATAAATGTTAATAAATGAAAAATGTAATTTGTTAAACAAACCTATATTTATAACCTTAAGCATCTTAAATCATGTAAAATTTTAATGATAAATAAAAACAATGTCATGTTAATGAACAAATTTAGGGTGCACCTACATTTTTTTTTTCTATTACCCATCATATTCTTTTCCTTCTTAACTCTATTATATTTTCAAAACCTTGCTAACCAATGAACTAAGGTTTTCATTAAAGAATTAAAAGAATTTTATTTTATTGAAAATTCTAAAAGAAATCAGTGAAGAGAATGATTTCTTTTGTTTTACACACGTACGAGGCAATAAGTTTTTTTGAACGGGGTGGTGTGTTTTTAGATAAAACTATCTACGTCTTTTTCCAATCAATATAAAAATCGTGTTATGAATTTTTACATCAAAATAAATTAAATAAATAATAATTTACTCTTTTATTCGCCATCCAAAATTATAAATACTTAATATCAATAATTCAGTTAATGATTATAATTTTTTTTCTTAATTAGTTATTCAAATGTATGGGAGTTGTTACCTTCCATATATTTAAATGTTTCCAGTCAACATTAAAAATAATATTTTAATGATTTTTAACATCAACATTAAATATAATATCCAAATATTAAACGTAAACTATTCAGTCAACAATCCAAGTTACTATTCCACCATTTTGATATAATGGGGTTGAATATAATATATTATTTATCTTTAGAAACGTTGCTCTAACTATTGACTAACTTTTTAAAAAGAAAAACTCTTAAATGATTTTATTAATATTGAATAGATTATAAAAAAAATTACAAAAACATTCTTGATAAATACCAATACATCAAGATACTTCTAAATATTTGCTCTTAAAATTAAAAATTTCAAATATTATTTATTATCTTTTCTAACTACAAAAATAAAAAAGATAATAGAAAATCTAAAAAATAATCCTCGTTAAGAGGATACACAATGATTAAGGGATATTATAATTCTTTTATATACACTCCATTACACAAAAGTAAGACACTAAGAACTTAAACTTGTAAGCTTTCTTTCTTTCTTTTTTTTTTTTCCATAGAGTATAGAATGAAATTCATCTCCCGTCTTGCGTTTATAATTGCTCAGAAATATTACCAGTTATGTATAATTTTCATATTTGATATCATTGAGTAATTATGACATTATTTCCCTTTAATCTTGATGTCTATAATTACTATAATTAAATGTGTAAGTTCTTATTGAATGCCTTGTTTCCTTTCGTACCTCTAATCAATATAAAGAAGAAACAAAACACAAGACAAAATATCAGAAATTATATGTTCTTTTATTACTTCACTTTACATAAGCACTTTAGCTATCTGATTCCGATGTGTTATAGTCATTCATTGCAAATATTTATTCCGATATAATCAAATTATTTATTGAAGGTTGATTACACTTTAAAAGCAAGTAGTTTTCAAACAATCGAATAAAACAAATATTATTATTACCATTAAGGCTTTTATAAAGAGAAAAAAAAGATTAATTACATTGCAACATTTTTCTTGACTAATGCCATTATAACCCTTACACCTTATGCTCATTTTGTTGTATAGAAGGTTCATAAGGATCATTCTTGAGTGAAGTTACTTAATATTAATTAATAAATATGTACTAAAATACATGGTTATATAAAAGATAATATCTAATAAGTAATAATTATTTTAATATTTAGTTACATTTGTTATCATCAAAATCATATATTTTAGAGGTTTTCTACTATTTCTAAATTGTTTAGTTAGACCATTTTGATCTTAAAATTTAATTACTCTTTTAAATGATGAAAATTAAAGAAAGAACATAAAAATATAGTCATAATAAGATATAATAATTATAACATTTTGTAAAGTATTTATATTGGAGTAGATTATTAAAACATATAACAAAAATATGATATGCATAAGAAGATGCTTTATAGACGACTAAGTTATTATATTATGTAATTGTAATATCTGTATGAAAATTTGTGTATCTTATACACGTAAAATCAAAGTAAATTAAAAAAACTTTAGAATTGTTTGTTTTGTCAATATCATAGTTTTGTTAATCACAATAAGATCTAACAATTATAGCGTTTCTGCAAAACATTTATATCAACAATTAATAGGATATGTATTAAAGTATATAACAAAGATGTGACACTGCTTTATAAATGACTTAGTTATTACAATAGGTAATTGTAATAGGTATATGAAACTTTGTGTGTGTCTTAAACCAGTAAATTAAAAAACTTTAAAATTATTTATCTTCAACAACAAAGGGTTTGAAACAGTGTTATAACAAAGACACTTGATTATGTGTTTGGTCAAATTGAGCATGTGGGTCTCGAGTAGGAGGTTGAAGTTGGATTGGTAGTTCAAGTAACTAAATATTTCCTTTTCTAAAGATAATGACATTACACCAAAACATGCAATGGAGAGATAATTTATTAGCCAATGATTAGTTTTCTTATTTCTTAGCACCTAAAGGCATTGGATATGCTTAGGTATCTATTATCTAACTCTTTGACATTGAAAAAAAAAAATTGATGTTGAATTAAGTTAAATTTTGCACAATATGATTTAGTATGTTCACCATAACTTTTTTTGTCAACCATAAATGAAAAATATTTATTTCTTTTACCTTTTTATATAAGATGTTTATGTTATGCACGTGATGTTATTAGATTAACACATATAATTCTTAGATCTCCATGTTATATAATTATGTATGAATAGTTTATATCAAAGATATATCTTAATTAATTATTCTTTAATAAACTTTATGATTAAATATATTGATCTTTCTTCTATTAAAAATAAATAACTAATTGATGTTTTGTAGATACAAATTATAAATAATTAATTTTTAAATATAATAGCTGATAAAACGATATTTAATTCACAATGTTTCCAGTAAACTAATTACAACATTATTATCGCTTAATATAGTTGTATATTATATATTTGAATATATATATATATATATATATATATATATATATATATATAAAGAGTTATTAAATAAGAAACATAATAAAGTAATATTTCACCTTATTTTATATGACATTTTTTTCTCAATATTCAATATTAAAAAATAAATTCTACCAGTTTTATTGTTTTTTCATTATAAGCAACATTAAATAATATTAATTACTAAGTAATCATTAAACTGTTTTTATTAATCTAGAAAAATAGTTTAAAAGTTTCAAATAACTGTATATGTATTAGTACCATAATTAAAATATACTTATCAATTAAGTTAATTTAGCACAGTGTTTTCAATTTAATTTTTTACATTTTTATAAATATACCTATGTATAAGTACGAGAAAATGTAATAAAAATAAGAATAAGAAAAAAAATTAATCCTATCAAATATTTAGTGTCCAGAAAATAACTATTATAAAATATTTGAAAGAAAATAATTATTGTTTCGCTATATATATATATATTTCTAAACAATATGTTTTTTTTTTACAAATATAAAGACTTATAATTTTTACGAAATCATATTGTCAATTCTCGATTTTGTTTTGATAAATAAAATTTATTTTTAAAAAAATTTAATAGAAAAATATGTATTCAAGTTTAGAAATATGAATAAATAATAAAGATTTTTCTTAATATTAAAATTCAATTTTATTATTTTATTGATTTTAATTTAATTTTAGAATATGTGGGAAATATATAAAAATATTTTAGGTTCAATGCATTAGATTTTACGTAAAACCTAATAAAAATAGAAAAAATTGAAAAATTGAAAAAAGAAATAGCATTTACCTTTTGTACTCGTTATGTTTAATGTTTACACCTTTGGACTCCCAAACCGTGTTTACTTTCTGTACTCCTTATGTCTATTCATACACTCCCTTTTATTTCTTCCAGCTACCTTTGGGCCTCCAAATCATATTCACTTTTACACTCCTTTTATTAGTACATAACCCAATGAAAATATAAAAAATTAATAAAAATGAAATTAAAAATAAATAAGAAAATAAGAAAATAAGAAAAAAATAAAATTAAAATGAAATTAAAATTATAAAAGGAGTTAAAATCAAATTAAAAATAATGAAAACAAGTTAGTTAAAGATATAAACAGAAAACAAATTAAAAAAGAATTAATTAATTAAAACAAAATAAAAAATAAAAAAAATACAAAACAGGGAGACTCCCTGTTTTTCTTCACTCTTAACCTCCAACAATCTCTTTTTCTTTTTTTCTTAATGCACTAATATATAAATCGATGATTCTCTGATACAAAAACACACACAGATAACACATTAGACTCATGAAGACTTTCCACATGCATATTGCTCACTCACTCCCTATATTTCTAAAAATACCCAAGCCAGCATATTTCAGAGACGAAGATTCTGCAAGATAGTGGGCTCCATTTTAAAAGATAGTGCAGCAAGTTTTTCTTTTTATTTTTGAATTTTACTTTCCGAACCTCCATTTATTTCTTTCTTCACTTCTTGTTGAATAAAAATATGGGCCTATACAGGCTGTTTTTCGAGTCTGGGCCCTTCCAGCTGGCCCATTGAATTTGCTATTTGTTACTTTTTACCCTTCGGCCAGTATTGTATGTCATGTTATTTTATACACCACCATAATTGTTTATATACAATAATTAAATAAATTCATAACGTTATATTTTTTAAAATAATTTTAGATATTTAAAAAACACATGTGTCATAATTTTATTATTTTAAATATTTTTTTTAGAAATCTGTATGATTGTATATATTATCTTTTATTTAATATGTTTTTAAATTTTCATTTAATATATTTAAAAAAAAACTACATAGTAATAGGAATAGTCGATCACATTGTGTCTAAAACATAACATGTTAATATGCAATATAAAATAGGTCTAAATAAAAAATTAGTATTTATTAAAATTACATATAATTTTTAAAATAATTTATTTTTTAAAATAATTAGAAAATTATAAAAAATATATATTTTAATTAAAGTATAGGAAAATATAGAAAATTTATTTTTCTAAAGTAATTTAATTTAGATTTAAGACGTTCTGGATGTTCTCTACCACCCTTATTTTCACTTTTTAAAGAAATCTACAATTTATTGATTTATTTTAATAAAGTTGAATAAGCGCGTAATTAAGTAGGTCAAATCCATCTTTAAAGATTGAAGATGTTTTTTTTTATGCTTAGATTAAACACGTGCTTGAAAGTTGAATGATGATTATACTTTTCAAAATATAAAATATTTGAAATAAATTTCTTTTAAATAAAATACGTGTAATAATAACTAAAAAAATGAAAAATATTCATGCTTTATTTCGATTTGGTAATTAATAAACATTACCAAAATTGGTTATTATCATTATTATTAAAATTCAATTAATTAACTACTTCACTAAATCCCTCAATTAATTGGCACAGATTTGTTTGGGTCTAACAAGTATCAAAATAATCAGAGAAGAAAGAAAGACTTTCATAATAGCCTTATGTAGTTGTATTAAGGTTGACATGTATATTCAGACATTAGATATCAGTATTGGAGCTTGAAACAAGCAATCATTTAACCAATAGTCTCTAGCTATAAACATAAACTAACTTCATAAATATTTAAAAACTAATTAAATATATTAAAATTTACTATACATTTTTTTCTAAAATGTTATTCTAGTAAAACAAAAGCTATATGCTATAATAATTTAATATATTTAAAAAATATTATTATATAAAAAAGTAGTTACATATTACTTATATTTAAGATAAGGTATGACTATTTTAATAAGTTATTTCCTTCATTCATTATTTAAGTATATTGGTTTTAAAATATTTTTATTTTTATTTGATTATTATTTTAGAATTTAAGAGAATATCAATTACATAATTCATATTTCACTTTTTATTTAATTTTTAATGAAATTTATATATATATATATATATATATATATATATATATATATAAAGTGTTTCAAAATATATCATTGTTGACACATTCCCAAATTTCACATCATTTCATAACAAGATGAATATAATGTAATATAATAAAAATAACTTAACTAACATAAAATAATACGTGAAACAGACAAAGCTTAAGAGAATAGAGTTAGTACCCGGTGCAAGCTAATTGGAGAGTACTATTCTCTCAAACTCAACGTAGGAATTTTTAAAACATTATCAATATAATTAAAACTTTTAATTAATACAATCAAATTCAAGTAATCAATCACTTCTCATACATTTTGTTTAAACAAATATTTAAGTATATAGAAATAGCTGATAATAAATATAATTTATATAAACATTGTACAAATATACTTGATTATATTTTTGAAATACTTATGTATTAAATTGAATGTAAATATCTTTATCTGTAATATAATTTTCAATTGTGAAATCCACACAACCATATATATATATGAATTTCTGGGAAAAAGTTAATCCATATGACCTTTTCGAATTAACTATTTTTTAAACTGTAGTTATTCATATAAAATTTCTTTTTCAGACTTTCACCGCATGATAATCTTGATCTATATGATTATAGTATATTCATAGAGTGAGAGTTAAGATGACACATTCTAGACGAATTTCAAAACAATGCACATCCTAAAAATTTTGACACAGTATTTTATTTTTCTAAAAAATTATATCTCAGATCACATTTTCACATATTTCAAGAGTGATATCATAATATGAACATTAATATTTAGTTAACAACATTCATACAATGACAAAATAATTGATTATAACACTTCATTAATGAAAAACAAGGCAAACTTTCAAGAAAAAAAAAATTAAATTTCTAACACTATATCACTAAGCATCCCTCTCAAGTTACACTCGTTATCAATAAAATTACATTCAGACTTAACCAAGTCTAAGACAAACCTTTCAATCTACATCCAGTGCCAGGTGAACCTCAAGAGCAACACATGAATTCCAAAACACTAGACATTTATGCCACTATCAAAGTTCATGATTTATACCTCTTCAAAGTAAAATTACATCCAAAACTTCTCTAATATCATAATTAACATATAAACTTTTAATTTATCAAAATATACTATCTCTATACCATCACAATTAATTTCAATTAACCATATTTCACTTCACTAGACAACAATTTTGTAGGAAAATCTTGGTTCACTTTACTAAACAATAATTTTATAGAAAAATCTTGAAATTGATGACTTGGTCACTCTTGTATCTAGATCTTCTAATCTAAACTTCTATTTAAAAATAAATCTAACTTATTTTAAAACATTTAAGCTAATTTAATTATTTTTTAAATATTTAATTATTAAAAAGTTATTCTATTATTTATTTAAATAAATTACTTTTAATTTATTCAAAGATAAAATTATTAAAATAAAAGATAACATTAAAATTTAGTGAATAATGTATTATTTAATATAATGATATATATATATATTACCCGTTCTCTATAGAAACATTTTTAATAAAAATAAGTGTAAATAAAGATGATGTATGTTGAAATAGATCAAATATTAACAGTATTTATTGAATAAAGTAGGTCAAACTTAAATACTACAATATTATTATTAAAATCTTAATACTTTAATCAGTTGTTTTAAAAAGAAGGTATAAATTAAATAAGTATTGAAAGACAACTAAGAAAGATAACAGACAGTGATAAACAACTCAACAACTAGAATAAATAATAATAAATAATAATAAAAGTTTATATAACTGTTATTTTTTAAAAATATTTAATTATTAAAAAAGTTATTCTATTATTTAATTTATTAAACAAATAAATTAATTTTAATTTATTCAAAGATAAATTTATTAAAATAAAAGATAACATTAAAAGTTACTAAATAATGTATTACTTAATATAGTGATATAAATTTGATAGAAAAGGAAACTCTTTAAAAAGGTACCCTCAAAGAATTATTTAAAATAAAATAAAATAAAAGGAAGAGATGTAATGGAGGAGGAAAGATAATATATATATATATATATATATATATATATATATATTTATGTCAGAATATATATATCTCAGAATATATTTATGTATACATATCTCAGAATAGTTACAGTGAGATTGTTCCTTTGGGGTGTCTGGGGTTGTAGTGTTCTGCCTAGGCTGTTGTTGTGGTGTTTGTGTTGTGTGGGTTTATGAGAGAGTGGGGTTGACATGGGGAGGGTTTTTGTTGTTGATTTGGAAGGCAGATCGTACGGATGCAGATACTGCAATACGCCTCTTGCCCTCGCTCATAACATTCTGTCTCGGGTACCTCTTCATCCTCTTCTCTTCAAATTCAATCTCTTTTTACTATTTCTCAATTTCTCGTTGTTTTTTTTGTTTTTTTTTGTTTTTTTCCTGCTGTTTGTGTTTGTTTCGGTCATGAGCTCTGTCTGGAGTGATGAATACTATTGGTGAAAGATTGGATTATGGCCACTTCTTTAAGAAATCAATCAGAACTAGGAGGGACCCATTAGTTGATCGTGCAGAAAGTCTGGTTTTGTTTTTTTGATTATTGATTGGATGTTATTGGGTTGTAACCATTTTCTGAAAACATGGAATCGATTGTACAGTGTCAGCAGGCAATATCCTATGACGATTTCAGTAATTAGCTTAGTCTTTCTGTTTTCATTAATGAAAAATTATGTGTTTTAATTTGATATTTGGAGTCTGATGGTTTGAGTATCTCAATTGTGGCAAGCGTGTAATGCATGCTGCTGCTCGCAGTTTGGAAACGCCTAATTGGGTTAATGAAGATGGTGCTTTTTTGAAAAAGGGAATTATTTTTGGGGAAAATTTAGAAATGGAGGTAGATCATGTTTTGTAGCTCCACAGGATGCTTTTCTATTGAGATCGAGTTCATGGATTTGAAAAATGATTGAATGAAAAAGTATTTCGTGTTCACTTTTTTTATATGGCAAGTCCCTTTGCGTAGATCCTGTATGTGCCCTGTTGAAGAATATATATTGAGACAGCAGAATTTTATTTTATTTTTCAACTTGGAATACAAGTTATTTTCCTTTTTTATTAAACGCACTATCCACTATAAAAGTCGCTAATTTGATATATAAGACTACTTTTGGCCCCTTGCCATTCTGTTTTGAACACTTCTACTGGGGTGGGTATGAATTGAATTTTTAAAATTCCATTCATATCTAATCCAAAACTAATTAAATGGATTATATTTGAAATGCATATCTATTTTATTGGATAAAATTGGTTTGGATTTTTTTTTTTTAATTTGGTTTAAATTTGGTTTCAAAACCAGTTTTTTTATTATATCCGGTCTGGCTTTAAATTTTATTGCAAACCGATTTTGAAATTGGTTTTAAACTGAAAGCTGATTTGATAAAAAATCAAGCTGAAGATGTCCTGGGATAGGTTAAACCGGAGACACATTGTTTTAGGATGGTCATTGATTTTTGGATTTTTTAAAATCGCAAACGACTATCTAATTAATTGCATTGATTCGATATCCAAAAGAATGGACTTCGATATGAAACCAATCCCTTAAAATGAACTTAAAAGTGATTTAGATATGTGTAAATATGGATTGATTTAATTGTTTGAATTTTTGCACACCCCTACTACTCCACTTCCATTGTGGGTGAGATAGGGAGCTCTCCTTCAAATGAAGCTCCCCTATCAATTTGACTTTTACAAGTGAGATAATCAGTTTATTTTGTGCAAGTTTTTCTTTTCCTTTTTTATCTGTGGCTATAAAGGATACATATATTGGAATTTTGCTATGGTTTTGCAATCATAGATGCACATCATCGTAGACTTGCCTTTTTTACCCTGATCCTATATGTAAAGAGTAGACAATTACCCAATATCTGTGATTGTGGTTCTTCTTAAAAGGAAAGTGAATTTCATTTCTAGATACTTCCGGTTTAGTCTTCTACAGCATAGATTCTTGTAATATAATTTGTCTGCTTAATAAAGATGTCAGCTAACTATATCTTGGTACATTTTGTTTCATTTTAGTAATACTAGTACAGTCAAATTTAGCCTTCTCCTAGATAACTATCATTAATTGCTGCTACTTATTTTACGCAAATGGACCTAGTTCCTTGTATACTAGTAGTCTTTCCATCTAACCTAGCAATTTGACTGTGGTTTGTTTCCCTGTGATGATCAGAACTTCAACTGCAGCCAAGGGAGAGCATATCTTTTCAGCAAAGTGTAAGTTCTTTGAAACCTTTTGTATGTATTCCCTGCCCCCTCGTCTGTCCCTTTTAAATACTTCAATATTTTTTCAGTAATTTGTTAAGGAATATTTTAGTGGTTATATCCTGCCAGGCCTCCCCACCCTCAGGATCCTTTCCCCACCAAAAAACATCTGTTCCTCGGTTTGGGGAATTATATTGAAGCGTTATGATTTTATCAATGACATTGAAAGAATTATGATTTTCTTCTGACTCATAATTAGCATTTTTTTTTTACATATGAACACCTTTACTAGAACCTTTGTTAATAACTTTTTCCAACATCCTTGTTTGTTAACTTTTGGCTTCAAATAGGGTGAATATAACTCTTGGGACTCCGGTGGAGAGAAGGATGATTTCCGGACTGCACACAGTTGAAGACATATTTTGTTGCAGCTGTGGACAACTTCTTGGATGGAAATATGTGAGTTTTTACCTTTTCGCCTCTAGTTTCCTTTCTTGTTGTACTTGAGGATTTTTCTAACATCATTAATTTGTGGTTGGGTGAGTCTTGAAACTTTAGCAATGAAGTTGATTAAATGTCAGCATCATCAGAAATTTATGATCCGAGACTTTTGTATGTCTGTTACTCCGTCGGTATAACGAATATTGTCCATAAAATAATTTTAAACACTTAATTTACCGTTCAAATTTCCAATAATTTTATTGCTAATAGAAAAGATGAGAAATTTCTATTTTCCCTATCTACTGTGCACCCAATCCATATCTACCATGAAAAGGGTAAGCTTCATTTAGGGGGGTCATTATCTTTTAACTTGTTTCCTATTCCTTGATTAGATGATTGAAATTGATGCCTTCCCTTTAAGCCATGTATCTGTTTCATGTAATCCTTTTTGGAATCAAATTAAATTAGAAATCATGGAAAGAGAATCATGAAGTTCTTAAACATTTGATTCCATCAAGGAAAATATGTGCTTTCTTGATTTATTTAGAAGCATTAAGCACCATGGTAACATCATGCACATGCAAGTCAAGTCTTTCCACGTGTTTCTGTATGAATCTAATTGCTCTCCTCAGCGTGTATAAGCATTGCGTTTTTTATGAGCTGAAAGCTGTTTGAAGTGGTAATAACGAGTCCTTGGATTGGTTTAGGTTCTGGCATATGAAAAGAATGAAGCGTACAAAGAAGGGAAGTTTGTGCTTGAGAGGTATGGTGTTAAAGTATAGTTTTGAATTTGATCATGTCAAGCTAAGCTAAATCGTAATCAAGGTTGATGCATCTAACAGGTGGAGGATTGTTGACAATGTTGAAGAGGAGTTGGAATTGAATTTGGATGCACAAGCTGGTTCACAAGGATCTCAAGCTGGTTCTCAAGCTGATTCTCAGGCTGATTCTCAAGCTGGCTCAAGTGACACAGAAAACGCCTAGCTAGTTGTTTCTTTTTCATGAATTTGAAGTATTTTAGCTAGCCAATTTATATGTACTTCTAGTGTTGTAGGCAGAAAATATATTATACCTTTAGTTTTCATCAAGATACAATTTTACATAGAAACTCCTTAGATCAACTCAAGCTTAGGCTTATTTCCAGCTTCTAGATATTTTATGGAGGGCATGTGATTAATCTTATTTTACATTGTTGATGACAATTATTCAGATATATGTGAAGAGTTAGATTATTGTTGTAGTTTGGAATTACAAGTTTACAATCCCAAACAAGTAGTTTTCAACTTTGTCAGAAATAAAAGCATTTTGATCCTTTGGTCGTTAGTCTGGTCTGATGTTTTCTGAATAATTATAGAACAAGTACAGATAATAATTCATAATTTTTTTTGGAAGAAACGATGAAGAATGACTTCCAAACAACGTGATTGTGGATTCAAGAAATTAGACAAAAATTGTCAATTTCAAAATATATTAATAATTCATACTTTTCTTTGATATTTTTTTCTTAAGAAGTGTCATTTAAGTATGTGACTTTGTCGTGTTGGAGGGAGAAAGGAAATTATAACTTTGTGTATATACAACTGGATACTCAAGATTAAAACCTAGTTAATCACGTAACAAAAAAAAAAAAGGGTCATGTATGTATGCATGAGATAAATTTAGAGTTAAATATTATTAGTGTAAATGAAAAATATCCACGCGAGCATTAGTTTGATTGGTTCTTTAATAAAGTTTTATTTCATTAATATATAAGTTAATTTTTTAATTAAGTATTATCTTGACTCTTTTTTTTTATCGTTCTTCGTTAGATATTTTTTGTTACTGAACGTAAGAATATAAAATGAGTGGGATTAGCATTTTGGTCTTTGAAAAAATATAGCTTAGGTCCTTAAAAAGAATTTTAGACAAACTGTCCCTACAATTTGTTTGTTGTTTTAGTATTTAGGGTTTATCATTTTACTCCTTTTCGCTAGTGACTTCATTATTGATGGACATTAACGATATTAAATATTATCTTATATGGTTGGATTGTTGCTCACAATAAATAATAAATGTTGTTTGTAATTAGTTTTTGCTTGACAAATAATATAAATGAGATTTTACTTGAGTGATTGATTTACATATGGATTTATTAAATATTATGTGGAAACTATTTAGGAAAGCATCAATTGAAATTGAAAAGTGTAAATTACAATAAGCTATGAATTACTAAAAAATGCACTCAAGATCAAAATAGATAGTAATAGACTTTGAGGGTATTTTCACTAAAATATGATATTATAAGTCATATTACAACCAAAGTAAATTTTGGAAATACAATTATAGTTTAACTTACAATAAAATAAACTTAATAAATACAACAACAAAAAAAAAAGTTAAGATAAGTCAACACGTTTCCTGCATATTAAACGAAATATATTTTGATGTAATATTTTCTTAAACTTTGAAGAATTTATCAATTTAAGGAAGAATTTTAACCAAACTATTCACGAACTTCAAGCTCTCTAGTGAAAAAAGACCAATGAAACAAAGGATAATGAAAAACAATTAATAAGGTAAAACATTAAAAAAAGACACCCCACTTCATGTGCTTTAAAGATAAGTGTTAGTTAATTCATCAATAAGCCAAGAAAAAAAGTATTACAGATTTTTTTTAAGAGTCATACTATTTTAAAAAATTCGCACATAACTCATGTATTTAATCTTATTTTGTAATTAAATTTAATGATTAGTATTTATTCTTCTCATTTTGACTAGATACATCCCTTACACATGTAGTTTAACGAAAGAAGAATGCTTATGGGTAAGAGGAGTAAACCAATCAAATAGTGTGATGTGAATGGCGATTTAAATGTAATTCAATCATCACACTACTTCTCAAAAGAAGTTAAACGATTTTATCTTTTTTTTTTTTTTTAGTCTCCCATAATTTGATTAATAACCTTATTTCACTTTTCACACTCTTATTACATGTTTTCATAATATATGGGATCGCAGAAAAAGACGAAATTTGAACCAATTAATTTTCATTTTTAGTCAACTTTCTCAAATTCTTTTCTACACATTCCAAAGCATACCAATTCATTAAAAATAAGCTGGTCCAACTCAATAAAAAAGATGAGGTGGTTCAGTTTGTATCAATCAGATCCAATTTTATTCTAATATGTAAGTAATGTTATGTGAAAAAAAATTACGTAAAAATTCACATATATTAAAAGACATAAAAAATAACTTTTATGATTCACTTATAGAGAAAAAATATATTATTATACAATAGAACGTCATACATAATAATTAATAATATAAAAAAATATGTTATTGATATGATATGAGTTCATTATATTTATAAATAAAAAATATTATCCCTAAACCAATTATTCTTGGTTTGTTTAAAAATTCTAATCAATTTAACTGATTTTGTTTAAATGTTTAGATTAATTCAAATCTAGAGCACCCTCAAATCTTGTAGTAAAAGTCATCTCACTTAATGTGCTCTCTTCCCATATATAGACACAATCAAGTTAAATTGATATAACCTACATCTACTATAGCACACATATAACTTACATAGATTATTATATCATAACTAACTTCTAATGAAATGATTTTATCTCAAGACACAAACAGTTGAATTAAAACAAATCTGATAAGTAATAGCCACAAATTTTATATTGATATGAGTTATTTGTTACATCGACCGTATGTAGAAAAAATGACCTAATATACACTTTTAAAATATAAAAAATATTAATGATTTAAATGTTTTTTTTATAAAAATTTGGACAGAATATAATTATGTTATATTTGGATAAATTTGTCCTTAAACACGTTTACATTACGTGATTTTTTTTTTCAAATTGAACATTTAATTCTATTCCTTATAATTTTCATTCATTTCAAATGTCATTTCTTAATTTCAATTTAATCCAAGTTTTGGTTCTTAATATTAAATTGAAGATAATTTTACCTTCTAGATAAACAAAATTTTTAAATTATTTTAACTTCAATTAATCTTTATTTCAATATCAAATCAGTAAAGATGTTATGTTTCAATTGTAATAATTTATTTTTATAATTTTTATATCAATTTCAAAATTTTATGTCTCTAATTTATTCTTATTTAATATAATAAAAAATCTATTATTCTCCTTTAGTTATTTTATTTGAATAATAAAATTTCCGAGTAATATTACCTCAAAGTGACAACTTTGCATTTAATCATAATAATTTATATATAATTTAATAGTCTAGATTTGTTTTTTGTTTTTTTTTTTTTTATCTTTTATCATAATTTCTATTTGTGATCCTTCCATACTGAAAATTTCAAGAGAAAAATACTCACAAAGAGAAGATTGATTGTGTATCTCAGCTACTGGAAATTCCATCCGAGAGGATACAGACTTATAACTTCTAATTAGTCTCAAAAGGGGCGAAAACTGAAGTAAACATGATAATGAACAAAATTTTCTGATTTACAGTTTTCTGGAGTTCTGCTTGTAAGATGTTCAATGTCTCAAGAAACTCTGTATTTGGAGTATCACGGTATGGAGGACAAGAATGCTATTCATCAACATTAGCAGGGCGATTCTGCAATCTAAAAAATAGAAAAAAAGACCACTTTCATGGCAGGAAAAAGAGGAATACTACAAATACAGTGAATAAGAATGATGAGATGTCATCATGAAAGTAAAATAGGTCCATTCTCAGCTGCTGTTGAGGTTTTGCCAAAATTATTATGATGCCTTGTCATCTGAATATCACGTGAAAAATGGGTCCTTGCTTTTGCATACGGGGCTGCTCTTGCTGCAAGAAAAGAGGAGAATAAATTTAAATTCAATACTCTTAATGCTTATTGGTTCACAAGGTCATCCGTGGAGTTACAAAAGAACATGTTGGTAAAATGGGTCAACAAATTAGACCGATTAAATATAGTACTAGGCAGCAAATTTTGAGTTAAATTAATTTTGGGAAATATTAGTCTAACCAAACTTTTCTTTGATCAAATTTAAACTAGTTTAATCGTGTGCTAAATATGGGGGTTTCGGAGGTTTAAGCAACTTAAAAGAAAAGAGACACATCCATAGGTAGCTGGGCATAGCATCTTAAATTGGTAATATTAACATAGTATTATGATTTTTAAAGTTGTTATTATAAAAGTTAATAAGTTTACCATACATGGTTATGTGTGACTGGATGACGGTGCAAAATTTTTTACATTGTCAATACATAACCAATTTTCTCTTAAACTTTCTAAGATATTTCAAATGATTATTCTCAAAATTAAATAGATCCAAACATGGTAAATGGAGGTGAAAGTAGAACATAGAATGCTTTGTAAGTGTAACTGTAGTCTACAAATTATGAATATCCCTTACCTGCAATTTGCTGCGCTCGGAGGATATTCTGCCGCCTTTTCCACCAACAAACTGAACAGGTAGTGAGAAGGAAAAATGTAAATGAAGCCCCTAATCCAATGCCAACTTTACCACCGGCAGAAAGATGAGTTCCACAAGTAGGTAATCCAGGAATACCACACAGACCTGCGTTGTCCGTAAAACTGCAGGCATCCACAAGTTAAAAAGTCAGAAATATTTGTTATTTAGCCAAAAACAAAGTGAACAAACATGTACGTGAGGAATATCCTATCATTTTCAGTAACTTCGTCTAGAGTTTAATCTCTGATAACATACTTGAAGCTAGCTCGGGATAGTAGTCTTCCTCCTAGAGTTTCCGGGACCCTTCCAGATAGGAGGTTGCTGTTGAGGTTCCTGCATGGAGACATTTTGATACAGATTTGTCGCCCTCGTATGTGTTTTATGGGTTAGTTAAACATTGAAGAATCTTACAGTCTAAGTAATGACGACAACTGTCCAAGGCTTTCTGGAATTGATCCATTGAAAAAGTTGTAGGATAGGTCACTGCATCATTACATGGCATTCAGAAATAACGTGATAGTCAAAGCCAGTTTCCTACCTTTTGCAAACATAAACCAATGAAAACAATATCCCAAGAAAAAGAGGAAGAGATTACTTAACAGCACTTGTAGGCTATTTATTGTACCAAGTGAAGATGGAATTGCTCCATGGATGTCGTTGCTACTCAAGTTTCTGCAATTCATAAGCAAATTAGCATAAGCTATGGGAAAATAAATATGGTGGTTGTTTCCGTGTGTTGAAGAATAATGAGTTAAAAATTGAAAATATATATATATACAGAGAGAGGTGAGGAAATCAAGTTACTCCAAGAATAATTTGTAAGAGTAACTCTATACTCATCATTTATGTTAAAAAAAAACTAAAGTTTAAATGTAAGTTACTCACTAGAACTATTAAATTAAAAAAACTGAGATAAAATGGGGGAACAACCCTTTTAAAGTTACTATTAGAGTAACTTTTCCCTTACATATATAAAATACTGGACAGGCCTTCAACTTTTGGGTCCGTCCTGGTCTTTGGCATCCGACATGTTGGACAAATGATTGAACTCGAGAAATATAAACACACTAAATTCTAAACAAATTATGGAAATAATATGGTTTTTAGGCCAGATTTAGGTAACACTAAAAATAACAATATCACCATCTCATCATAACATGTAAACCTAACCCAGGACTGATAAATATAATTGGTCATTAACTTTCTAAATCAGAACTTATTCCTAAGTTGGTTTTGTAATCAATACATTAAGCATAATATGCATACATGATTCATCCATGCATTGACATAAATATTTACGCATATATGTTTTTCTAAAATACTTAAAAACATATCTGGAACTCACAAGATTTGTAGATTAAGTAGTCTGGATATGTCATCTGGCAAGAAACCTTTCAGACCTTGATTGTCGAGACCACTGTTCATCAACAGACGAAGCACTCAATAACTAGATATATAAATAACCAATATATTGGGATAGAATATTCAAAATGATTAATAATTCAACAGTTCTCAACACAAACCACAACGTCTTTGTAGCATAGGGGAACCAATCTCTTAGCAAATGGCGGGTGTAGTTCTACACTTTTGTATGGTTAAACCTTATAACATACTTTTACCTCATAAATGCGATACTCATTTTTAATTTGATAACTATATAATTACTGTGAAGTATAGTTAGGTACCAAACTAGAAATAATTCCCATGTACAGGATCCAAAATATAACATTTCTAATTCCTATATGTAGCACGTTTTCTATTTCATCCATATACATGACTATGTTTAACTCCTACGATCATACAAAGAGGGATTAATTTGAGAACTATTTTCATATAGGGGTATAACTCGAGCAATTCATCTTGAACTTTAACCTTTTTTAAGAAAATGAAATTAGCCAAAAGAAATTGAAGAATGGGGAGGTCCAACTAAGGGTTACTCCCCCAAATTAGAAGCACATCACAAAACAAAGTAAAAATTAAGTTACACTTTCTGAACGAGTTGAAAAAAATTGTCATGAGCAAGCCTTATATTAACTAGTTTACATGTAAGCTGTGGTCGTGCATACGTAAATGCATACAGCCAAAACACAAAAATCTTCTCTTTTCTCTCCCTAATAGAAGGGCATCCGTCCTTCATCTAGAGGCTCTGATGCTGAACAAATAAAAATACTACTGGATTTGGTGCCAACTAAAGCGAACAAATTGATTAAGTGAAAGGGAATAAAAGAATTATTAAGAAGAAAACTGCATTATAGGCTACCACGGAATCGAACGAACAAGAAAGCAAAAACGCTTTACTTAAGGATCACAAGAAATTACAGTCCATCAATGACCCAGCTGCCACGACTTTTGTTTAATTGGCAATCCACTCCACTCCATGGATGTTGTTGAGGAACACAAGGATCACCATTCCACCCAAACCTGGGCGGAAGCCTCAATGCCTTCTTCAATGCTTGTAAAGCACTAACTAGAGTAAAAACAATAATAAACTTGAAAAGTTAGCATTCATTCGGATTACGAAAAGCAGCATTTGCTACTATAGTACTATTAAGAGTTCATGAACTACAAAATAAGTACATGGAACAAGTATTATAAAACTTATGATCAGTAAATATTGTCTCTGATATGGTGTTAGGAGGAAGAACTCCAAAACCAGTCAATAATGGAAAAGTATAACGAGACAAAGAGATCTAACATATTTGATTGGGCATAATTTCCATGATCTACTTTTGACAAGCTCTCCCAAAAATTGGAGTTTCTTGAGATATATTAATTGATTAGAAATTAAAAGAAATCGAATAACTCTACATGACTAATACAGCTCCCAAGCACATGCACATAATGCTATCAGTCGCCTCCAATGACCAAACACCAACCTTGATTATGGATATTTCAAAGTCATTAAAGTTCTCTACCAAATTCAATTTATGTTATCTTCAATAATACAATAAATACCACACAACATTAGCATGAACTGTGTTGAAAAAACTGTAACAATAGTAGGGAGCACACATACCTTCCTCTGATATAGTCTTTGACTCTGCCATTATAACCTCAAATATCTCAATAGCATTGATTAGGGCAAGATTACCTTCCTTTGGCTTCAATTTTATTGTTAGAGTCCTCCCATTAACAGCAACAGTAGTATTAAGCACAAGGGCAGTATAGACATCCCCACTCAATTCTACAATGTCAACATGTTTGAATGCAAGATCACCATTTATTTCAACATCAAAGATCCTTTGCCCCTCTGTAGTCACTGAATAATCAATCTCAGAAAAATGTAACCAAACAGAATAGTTTCTGTTGGGATCCACCTCTAATGTATATGTTAAATCAGGCTGATTATTAGTACTAACAAGCGCTGACTGGTAAAGGGTTTCTGGATAGAAGTTTGGCGGATGTGAAGCATGATTGATTCTAGTTTCAACAGATCTAGGTTGACCAGACTCTGCATCCTCACCAAAAGTTTTAATGCGTTGCCAAAATCTGTCCCCTCCCCAGGGATCCCCTGCATAATCTACGTCAAACTTTGACTGCCCAAAACCACAGCTCAGTCTTTTAATTGTTCTAAGTATTAACCCTTCACTCCAAGCGGGAGCAAAATAATAAGCCTTATCATCAATTTGAAGAATCTCGATAGAAAGGATAGCGGGATCCCCATGACCAGTGCTATGGAAACAGATTGAGACAGAGTCTGTAAGAAACACCAACGCCTCAGCAAATACTTGATCAGCCTGATGGGTCCAACCAGATTTCAAAGAAGATATCTGCGTGCCTTCAATAGAAATGTCAAATAGAGGCTCAATAATGGTACCTCTAGACTGACCAACAAGTCCAAAGAAGATTCTGATTGAGTAGTGACCCTTTGGCACCTTATCAATGATGTAACAATTTTGTGGACCTTCAGACAAAGGGAAATAGCGTAGAGTGTTGAGTGGAGGGGTGATGTAACTCGGCCGAGTTGCATTAGAGACTATGCCACCCGTATAGCCAAAATCTTCACGCCAATGGGTATTGGTTGGTCTTGTTTGAACATTTTGACGAGCCCCACAGCTTAAGCGCATAACAAATGGGTCTGCAGTGATTTGAACCAAATCAAAATTGGGGAACACAAAATATTCATACTCAGCTTTTGAAAATAATAATCCTCTATGGTATGTGCAAGTTTGACACTCAGATTCACTAAGAAAATAGGTACAACCATGTAGAAACTGCTTCTTCAGTGGTAAATGTCAACATAAATTTCGTCCACTGCCAATAGGCTGCGAAAAAAGAAATTCCGTCACGTGGTTTAAACGATGACGAATTAAATGCAATGGTTTCCGCAACATGATTGCTAATTTAAAGCGTAACAGACAAACCAAACCCGACAAATTTCAATACGGTAAGAGTTCATATTCATCAGAAATTCAGAATAATAATGGTGTTTAACAAACTTTCACTAACCGGAAAAATTTCAGAGAAAATTGTTAAAATTAGTACATCTGTTTCATATCTACGAATGCTTTAGTTAATGCACACAGATAAAGAAACACTTAATCAATGTGAAATATTATTATAACTATACTAAACTAATTTAGTTATTTATAATAATCTCCCTTGTTGTAGATATTACTAGATAAGAGCATAAGTAAAAAAGAAACAAAATCAACAAAATTTAACATTTCTAAAGCCTAGTTTTGAAACAAAAGGAAAAAGGCTAAAACATCAACACAGAAGCGATGTCATAATTGGTTTCAAGTTTCAACGTTTGGATTAATCTTCTGAAGATCAAAGCATTGAGAAAATTTCACAATCCAAATTTGATCAAGAAAACAACAGTAAAGCTCCACTTTATGGTACATAAAGGAGAGAAAAAAGAGCAGAAGGAGAGTGCTGAGGTTCACCTTGCCGTGCAGCACAGGAAACAGTAGCGAAGCAGAGCATCATCCATAGCTGAATAAATTGAAGAAACATTGCAGTGGATTCGGTTTCCTCGCTTTTCTCTCTCTACAACTTCTTCCTCTTCTGTCTTTTTCTCTCTATCATTCAGCGTGTCCCCATTTTTGTTGAGTGCTTTTCTAGAGAGAGAATGTGGGGTTTACGCACTTTTGCACACCACGCTACCAAAATCTTCTTCGTTCAAGTTTACTCGCGGGCGCCAAACAAACGAACACAGTTGTGTCTGTGCTGCTCAGCCTCATCATAATCCATGCTCTTTCAATCGCACGGTGCAGATCTGCTCCAAGTCTCAACTTGTCGCCCTATCTATATTAATCTTATATATTATTCCAACAAACATTTTAATTAAAACTTAAAAATTACTTCTTTTTTTTACTTCTTAAAAATTCTCATGAAAAGTTTGTTCATGGCCTTATGTATTTAAGATTAGGTAAATTAGTTGTTAGATGTGGATTTGACCTTATTTATTGGTGGGATTCATAGAGTCAATGAAAAATTAAAAATTTTTATGATGGAAGAAAAAAAATACCCATAATTATTAATCTTGAGAAGTTAACAATATGATTGTTGATGATGATGCTAGTGCTTTTAGATCAACGGTGCAGAATGGTCATCGAAGGGTTGATGGAACTTTTTGACTTTTGACGTACATTTGGTAGTGGGGAGGGATTAGTGCGCAATCACCGGAGTGTATACGAGATTTTCAAAATTTTCCAAATAACACGTTTTCGAAAATTATTTTCACAATTAGAGCGAGAATTTGTCCAATTCTCCTTTTATTTTAGTTTTAAATTTTTGTTTATTTTACTGGAATTCAGCTCCAAAACTTGGAGGTTTTTTTTTACCGGCAGAGGGAGAGAGTAGTAGCGTTTCTCCATCTCCGGTGATTGTGACATCATTAGAATTCGGCTACCAGAAGGCTGAATTCTAGAAAAAAAGAATTCGTTTTATTTTTTTAAGCACAACAAGGAAATGTTTAACGAAGTGAAGATGGGAATTTGATTATCCAAGAATCAAATTTTCATCCTTAACAATGAAGAGTGAGTGAAGAGTGCTAGTTCCAGAAATAATGTACAAATAAATTTACTTTAAACTTTTTTTTTTTCTCAAAAACAGTCTTATTAGGTGAAAATTTTCAACATTTTCCCTTATATATATATATATATATATATATATATATATATATATATATATATATTTTATATTTAAAAAAAAGAGATATAAAAAAAAACAATTAATATAAAATATAAAATATAAAAATATATAATTTTATATTTTTGTATATTTTAT
>Ga0099824_1001365_pt1 | contig 34049 bp, 18 predicted proteins | sample SiratrowhiteBW_FD_76837 | JGI IMG/M metagenome (GOLD analysis project Ga0099824, IMG submission 76837) | Root nodule microbial communities of legume samples collected from California, USA - Siratro white BW | ecosystem: Host-associated > Plants > Roots > Nodule | place: USA: California... | reverse complement strand
TATATATATATATATATATACATATATATATATATATATATCTGATGTCATCTCGAAACTTCTAAACCTATTAGGAATATCATTCCTCTAAGATCTCCTTAAAGTCAAAAGTGTGAATTTTGTTCTACTTGATTCAACATTTAGTTCTTCATTAGTTTTAGCCTCTTCAAACTCAATAAAACCTCTTTATACTGCTCATTTGCGTCTAACATCCAGTTTCAACCATTAGACTCATTAAACACGACATCTCTACTCATTATAATTTATTTATTGATAGGATTGAACAACTTGTAGTCACCAGTTTGATGATATCCTAGCAATATCATCTGCTCTCCTCTATCATCTAGTTTCTTTTTAATTGCTCATGCACATATTTGTAGCATATTGATCCAAACACTCTTAGATGACTTAATCTTATTTGTCAATCAAACTTCTTTTGGAGTAATCTCTTAAATGAACACAGTCTCACCCCCATAAATATATTGATAACTCCTTAGTCTTCAACATACTCTATATCATATTCTAATGATTTGATTCTTCATTTCTGCATAATTATTATATTATGTGTATGGAAAAGTTATTTGATGCTTAATTTCTTTTCTTTCACAAGAGTTCTTGAAATTCTTTAAATATATATTCTCCTCCTCCGTCTGTTCTCAAAATTTTAATACTTTAAATTTCTTAAAGCCTTTTAAGACATCACTCTTTCTTTTGATCAAGTAAATATTTTTTTAAAGAAAATCATTAACTAATAAAACAAAATACTTCTTTTCGAGAAATTCAGTTTAAATAGAACCACAAACATGCAAGTAGACCTCTTATAACTTCTCTTTTATTATTTTTATAAAACATTTTATTATTTTTATAAAACATATTGTTGAAAAGAAATTTCTCTATATTCTTTCATAAATTTCTTTGGATAAAAGAACATAAGGTAATAGTTTCTGTTATTTCAAATTTTCCTTTTGAAAATTTAGATATTTAATACAATAATGTCAAAGCCACTCCTCTTCATTTATAACTTAAAATATAGCGCCACAATTAACTTCTTTTTTTTTCAACTTTCTATACCAGTTAGATCTTGATATAAAAAATTCCTAGATTAGTAATATATAAGTTAAATCTCATACTAATATAAAATGTTAAAAATAACTAAAAATGTTGAACTAATAATGTTGTGATATTATTATTTTAGTAAACATGTGAAATTTACAACAATTATAATAAATATATAATTAAGTTATAATTTTAATTTTACTTTTTTTGAGAAATTTTCTTCACGATTTTCCCAAGATAAAAATGTATCACTTTTTTTATGTCAGGATGTTTTTTTCTTCTCTGTGCCAAAAATTTCACTTTCATTTAACATGACCAACAGATAGAAATATCAAGGAAAATAATTGAAACTCTCAAATTAGTTGAAGTATAAAATTGATTTCATAAATCTGAAAATCTTTTAAGTGATCTATAATAATGAACTCTCATGTTTTGGTTATACACTTAACTATCTCGTGATCTATAATAATGAACTCTCATGTTTTGGTTATACACTTAACTATCTCTATGACTCTGACATTATATGGATGGAGATGTTAAGAGTCTGTACTCTCTTTTGGACCCCACTTATGCATGTAAATCTATTGGGATTGACTTGCAGGTACTCATAAAAGAAAAGGATGTGTGTGTTATGTTGCTGCAGTGGATCCAAGAGATGGACTGCAGTGCCACTTTCACATTCCAATCAACACATGACATGCACCAAAATGTACACAGACTTATCTAATGTTTCTTGGGTTTTGCTTCAATCTTGGTTTTATACCAATTTTGGCATCTTTTATCTATGAACATAATTGCACCCTAGAAAGCAACACATAGTTAACACTATAGTTTAATATGTTTTTAATTTCAGATCTGAATACTTCTTTTAAACTTTTTTGTTCTTAACATTTTTTATTTTATTTTGTTTGGCTTAAAACACTTTATTTAACCATTTAAAGGCCTATCTCAATCATTAATTAGTTTTTTTTACTAGGTCACTATTGAGCCCCACAACACTCATTTTACTCTTTTTCAATATCTTAATTAACAAACAAAAAATAATATTTTCTTTAAAAATTTGAATGTTAGAAAATGAGAGGGAATTAGTATTAACATAGACTAAAATACACTATATATAAATATAATTATCAAGTTATAAATTCATTATTATACAAGTAGAATCAAATTTAATTTTGGCATCTTTACAGCATCAAGTTTTGACAGATCCTAACAAGCTACCTATGCATGTCAACCACGTAATTGTAAACCAGTGTTGTGGGGAAATGCACCATATCTGGTAATGAGTGACATATGTTTGTATTATTGTAATCCCTCCAAAATCACATGCAAAAGTGGACCTACCTAATAATATAATAAAAAGTATACATGGTTGAAAGGGTTCTCACAACTTTTCTTACTCAAGTTCCACCATCACTATTCACATTGAGCTATATGTGCCCACTATAAGGTCCTCTAATAAGGATGATGACAACCAAGAAGTGATTCAAAACAGGCATAGCCAATTATCCATTTGAGTGGGAAGGGCACCATACCTATAAAGCATGCAAGGCAACAAAGGAAATTGTTGGCTTATATTTGTATTGTTTTAATCCTTCCCCAGTGAGTGTACATGCATAAGTGGACTCACCTATAATGTGTATCTCCAATAATGAGTTATGCCCTAAATGGCATTTATGTTGTCTTTTATCATATCAATCCAATAGTGATCATAGTGTGTTGTCAATTAGTCATCCAAGTCTATCTAGAAGGGGAAACATGTGATCTATATAATATATTTTAATTGAATCCATTACTTACCTTTGAGTTTCAATTAATTAAACATACAAGTAGATTATTTATTTTTAAACACTACAATATTTTTTAGTTACTTTATTTTTTTCTATCATATTATAATACATAATTATTTTATTAGATGTCATTTGATATTATTATTTAGATGTCGTACATAAGTTAATCAAAAGTTTATAAAATATTAGAGAAGGCGTTACAGAAGTAGGAGTATATGACAAAACATGCTAACAAAGTTATTTGAAGGATAATATTGAAAAATATTTTGTCTCCTATACTTGGAAAGAGAACTACAAGAAATATAATATAATATAATAAGAAAAAAGAGCTTATATTATTGAAAGTGTCCACATATCATGCATAATATTTGTCGTTATGAAATTATTGGGTAATATTTGCTCTAACAATAAAACAAATGATTTCTTTTTTTCTTTTAAAGATTGATGTTCTTTTAAAAGTTTATCCAAACACTTCATAACAAATTAAGAACTTATCTTTTAAAAGAAAAGTTTAAACAAATAGAAAACTTCTAATTTTTCTTGTTTAAATTGTATGGATAAGACTAGTGACTCTCGAAAACTGACCCTTTAACTCACCCAAATTTAAATGAAGTTTAATTTATTTTAGTGCCAACAATTATTTGATATGATAGACATAAATATTTGAGAAATTAAATATATAAAATTTTGTTTAAATTAATATAATAACAACCATTAAAACCTTAAAAAAAATAAGTATAAATTTTAATAATGAAACTCTTTCTAAGTAATATATATATATATATACATTCTTACCCCCTTATAAGGACTTTATGGAAGACTTGCTTAAAAATATTTATCAAAAACCAAAGATAAAGTACAAGATCCATTAGTTTTTCTATTTTTATTTTCATTGAAAATACAAGACAGCTGAAAATATATCTGATTAAGAAAACATATTTTTAAACAATGTATCATTTTGATTGTTTTCTTAGAAAAAGAAATGAACTACTCACCATAACTTTAATATAAGATATTTTTATTAACATCCCATAAATTAGTAAATTTAATTAGCTTTGTTGGGTTTATAAGAAATTGTTTCCCACATACAAAATCTATCCTTATTATCAACAAAATTTAAATATATTTTGTCATTATTGGTATCTATTAATAAAAATAACATACTTATTTTTTTTAATAAGGACAAATAAAGAAAATAAATCTAAATATTTTAGAAATTATATTTTTTTATCAGATCTTAAACTTTTAATTCTAAATTCTTTCACTAAAAATATATGTTTTGATCTTTTAAATCAAATTATAATATAAATACTTAAAAATTAGTAATTTTGTCACAATAAGAACATTTAATTTATTTTTACCCTTCTCCAAAGTAAATAATAAGTAAATGTTTTACATGCTAACAGACTATATCCCTTATGTTAGCTTGGGACTTTTCTTGATATTCCTTTTGAGTTGGGTTTGTTTTAACGAGACAAATCTATGATTGAAAACAATATCCTTTCTGGACTAGACACGCATCCTTAACGGTTTGGTTTGTTACAAAACTTTGGATTTAGGAAAGCTGCTTACTGCACGCTATCAATTACTTCCTCCACCCACCAATAAAAGAAAAGAAGATAAGTACTTCTAAGGATTAAGAATATAAAAGAAGTTAGGATTTTAATCAGCTGCTTAATTTGTCGGAGAGGTGGTTGTGTTAATTATAGAAGGTAGGGCAGCCTTGTTGGTGGTTATTTCACGATCCCATTTGATCCTATCTTAATGAAGATATGAAATTGGATTTGAATTTAATTTAAGTTGGATTTTGGTGAGAAAGTTTTACTTTGGTTGGAAATGTATTTTACTTCATTAGAAAATTATATTTCTAAAATAATGACAGAAAATATGTGAATATTCATATTTTTGTTTTTATTTTATTATTTATATTATTATATAAAGATAATATAATATTTATAATTATTTTTTATATTAATCTTAATTAGATAATTTTATCTTTGTTAAATTAAAATAATTTTATTTATTTAATACAACATCTATTTAACTAAAAGTAGCTAAATAGAAACATATAGAAGTGAAAATAGGGTCTTTTTATCGACAAACGAGAAATAAAAAGAAAATGAGAAATTTGTAATTATTTCTTAACTTTATTTGCGTTGAATATTTTGAAATTTTGATTGATTTTTTTGGAAACTTAGCTAGATTATAGGTCTGCTAGAAGGAATTCTAATAAGATTGTAACTTAAAAAGTGTTTGAATTCAAGTAAGGAGACTAATATTATATCTATGTAAGGTGATGGTTGTTTTAAAATGTATAGATCATATAAAATTTGGTATTTTGTTTAAAAGTAAGTTTGGATTGGTATGCTCTCGAGTTAAATATGGCTAAAGTGATGGATTTGACACTCAAGTGACATGGTATATATCAAGTGGTGGCATGCAGTTTAAGCAAGAGAGGTTGAGACAAATCTCTCTCCTCTGGAAGTATACCACTTAAGTATTGAACAATGTAGCTTAAGTAATGTATAGAATGCATAAGAATAACAATTTATGACATATGACTTAGATGATCAAGTGTTGGATGAATGTTCAAGCCTCTAAAGGTAGAGGATGAGTTCTCTAAAGCTTGTTGGATTCCAACAAGTGGTTGTTACTTAAGCATTTGCTAGAAACTTGTTGGATGTCTTACATAGACTAAAGATAAGACCAATTTACAGTATATAAGTGAGTTTACAGTATATAAGTGAGAATAATCCTCGTTTTACAAACCAATTTTGTGATGATGAGTTAGACTTAAACTCACTTCTTAATAAAGCCCAAGCAATTAATGTTAATTGATAAGCTAAAACGAGTAGGACCCAAAAAGGCTAAAGCCAGGAAGACCCAAAAAGGTTTGCTTTTAGGTTGTACTTGGCTTAAATAGTGAGAGTATCTCTCCATTGAGATATGCACGTCATGATGTATACATGATGTGTGGCCTTTTTAGTGACCCGAGTATTAGATCCTGGTTGGATCGCTTATATACATGTACATGTGTTGCAATATATTATATAAGGTTTGACCATAGATGGGTGATCATGGATGTGTAATTTTCATAAGCCTTTTTTTTTATTTGCAAATTTTCATGACTTTTTTTTAATCGGCAAATTTTCATGGCTCTTGATGGGTATAACAAGCATACCTGAGGTGATGTCATGTTTTAGGTGACAGTGATAAACACAAAACTCATATTAATATATATATCTTGACTTCATTGTTCTTTAGTCACGTAAACAAAACTTCATGTGGGGAGAAGCTAAAAGAGACTCACATTTGACTTGATAATAGGTGCAGTAATACAAATAAAAAATATAATGGGACCCAAAAATAAAAAGATACAGGTGGCAAGGGATCTGAGTGAGATAGTAACTAATTCACAGACCACGGAAAAAGTGAGGAGGAACACTAGAATGGGCCAACAACCTAAGAGGCTAGAGAATTATACATACTAGAAGGGCAGGAGCAGAGTCAGTGTGTGGAATGTGAGTTCTCCTCTCCTCTGTTTCTTCATTCTCTCATATGCTATTATAATTTCTTCCAGCATCATTGCTTATTGTTGATTCTCATTTCCAGGTGATATCAGAGATTCAGAAGAATGAGCAAATACTGGTTGTTATAATACTTTTCGTTATTCCTTAGTTGTTATTATAGAAATTGGTTTTATTCAAAGAACATATATGAACAATATTGCACACATATTGTTGGTATTTTCTGTTGATTTTAGATATAGAAAGTATCATTGGTGCTTTCACTGAGTTACTTATGGCTGACAACACCAAAATGAAACAGATGCAAAGAGAACTGAAATGCGTTTCGGAGGCTATGGATTTACATCATGATCGATTTATGCAAATGGATCACAATGATTTGAGAAGATTGATCAACATTTGTAGGAGTTGCATCAGCTACTCCTGAAATCTCAGAAGGACTCTCCAGTATAGCCTTTCACTTCAATTGTTTCCCATCCTCGCTCTATGAAGCTGGATTTTCCACGGTTCACTAGTGATGACGTAATGACTTGGTTGTACAAGGCTAAAAAGTTTTTCACATTATATACACTTTTCATGAGCAAAAATTGGCATTGCTTCTATTTATTTTGAAGGAAAAGTCTTACCATGGTTTCAACTACTAGAAAAAGCACACCAAGTACCTGATTGGCTATTGTTGTCTACTACCATTTAAATCCAGTTTGGCCCATCTCAATCTAATAATCCCTGTTCGGATCTGTTCAAGCTAAAGGAATCCTCCATAGTGGTAGACTATTATGCTTCCTTCACTGAGTTAGCTAATCAATCATATAAGGGATTAATACTTGAATTGAAGCGTGAAGTGATATCTGGAGCCCCTCCTTCATTACTCCAAGTTGTACCATTTGCTAAACTCTTTGAGGAAAAATTTCATCCATCATCCCTAGCTCTTAAACACAAATTTCCTTACTTCCCAGCCAAATCACTCACAAAATACTTCTAAACTTTCATTAATAGCAATCATAAAACCCCCCACCGTTACTTCCGACACCAGCAAAACCCAACAACTTAAAACATTTAACCTCAGCTAACATTCAATTTCGTCGAAAAAATGGGATTTGTTTTACTTATGATGAGAAGTATTCTCCTACTCATCGGTGTGCTAATAAACATTATTTCTTACCCCAATATGAGGATGAAATACTCCCAGAGCTAGACCCAAATGTACAGAGCCAGCAGATTGTCCAAAATCAGTCTGAGGAATTTGATCAGACACCTCATTCATCATACAATGTCATGAAAAGTACCATAATGAGAGACACAATTATATTCACAAGATTTATCCAGGGCCATAAGATTCAAATCCTTATTGAATGAGGGAGTTCTAATAATTTCATCCAACCTAGAGTGCTAAATTTCTACAGCTACCCATCTATCAAACCCCACAGTTAAAAGTGTTGGTGGGTAATGCAGAGCAATTGGAATATGAAGGTGAAGTCCAGAATATCCTAGTTCAAATACAGGGTCATTCTTTGTATATTTCAGCCTATGTTCTACCTATCATTGTAGTTGAATTGGTTCTTGATAGTCAATGGTTGATAACTTTAGATACTCATTTAGTGAATTAGAAAGATCGCTTCCTCACTTTTTACATCAATGGAGAACTTATCACTTTACATGGAGAAACCTCAAATCTCCCTAGCCTAGCTCAATTCCATCAACTCACCCGCTTACAAGTCACAGACTCTATAGCGGAATTATATGTCATTCAAATTCAAACACCTGAAGTGTCAACCCACCATTTGTTGGAATTGTCGACATACATGAATCCTGAATTGGCTATGATTATACAGCAATACAATAATGTTTTTGAAAAGCCTCATGGGTTACCACCAATACGGTCTCATGACCATACCATCCTACCTATTGATGCCTGGCAGCGCCCTTGTGAAAGTTCAACCTTATCATTATCCTCATAGTCAGAAAATTGAGATTAAACATATTATTATTGAAATGTTCGAGAGTATCATACAACCCAGTTCAAGTCCATTCTCCTCACCCGTGCTACTTGTCAAAAAGTAAGATGGAACATGGCGTTTTTGCACCAATTATAGGGCCCTTAATGTAGTCACTATTAAGGATTCTTTTCCTATGCCCACAGTGGGTGAATTACTTGATGAATTGTTTGGAGCACAATATTTTCAAAGCTGGATTTACATTCAGGGTATCATTAAATTCTTGTTTCTTTGAAGGATTGCTACAAGACAGCTTTTTGCACTCACCAAGGGTTGTATGAATGGCTAGTAATGCCATTTGGCTTGAGTAACGCATCTGCCACTTTTCAAGTCCAAATGAATTCAGTTCTTTGCATAATTTTTATGCAAATTTATCCTTGTTTTCTTTGATAACATTTTAATCTATACACATATCCTACACCTTTATTTGGTCTTAAGCATCATGCAAAGACATTCTTTATTTGCCAAACTCTCCAAATGCTCTTTTGGCCAAACCCAAATTGATTATTTGGGACATGTTGTATCACTGGATGGAGTCAAGGTTGATGAAACCAAGATACAAGCAATTAAACAATGGGTTGTACCAGCTTCAATTAAGCAACTACAAGCTTTTTTAAGATTAGCAAGTTACTATCGTAAGTTTATCAAAAACTTTGCTATGTTGGCTGCCCCTCTCACTAATTTGCTAAAGAAATATATTTTTCATTGGTCTACAAAATCTCAATAGGCATTTAATTCACTCAAGACAACACTTACCCACACATCTATGTTGGCACTTCCTAATTTTGCTAAACCTTTTGTCCTTGAAACAGATGTATCAGGCAGAGGGGGTAGGTGCAGTGTTGAGCCAAGAAAGTTATCCAATAGCTTTTTCTCCGAAGAAAATATCACCATTGATGCAAAAACAATTAGCATACGCACAAGAAATGTATGTTATCACCACAACAGTAGTGAAATTTGGGCATTACTTATTGGGGCACCATTTTATTGTGAGAACAGATCATAAAAGCCTCAAAGAAATGCAAACACAGGTGATTCAAACACCAGAGCAGCAGACATGGCTTCCTAAATTGCTTGGTTATAACTTCAATATTAAGTATAAAAAGGTACTGAAAATCAAGTTGTTGATGGGCTTTCACAATCCTTCATGGCCTTATCTCAACCACAACCTATCTTTCTTCATCAGTTGCAGTAGGATTTAATTACTTATGACTCGTACAGAAAATTTCCATCCGCAGCAGGACCTGATTCTAAACTTCAACACAAGCAAGGTTTTTTGGTTTTTGGAAGGCAGATTATTAATCCCTGTAACTTCCACCATTCGACATATGATATTAAAGGACTTTCATGACTCTTTAGTTGGTGGACATGCTGGTATTAAAAGAACTCTACCTCGCATAGCAATCCAATTTTTTTTGGAAAGGGATTACTCAAGATGTGCAACAATATGTGAAGAATTATATAATTTGTCAACAAGCTAAATATAGCACTCATCCTCATGCTAGTCTTATGCAACCACTGCCAATTCCTCAGTATATATGGTGGGATATTGCAATGGATTTAACTACCGGGTTGCCATTATCTCATGGTTGTTCAGTTATTTTGGTTGTAGTGGATCGTCTTTCAAAGTTTGCTTATTTTATTCCTCTCGCAGCAGATTTTACAACAAAGATGGTAGCAGACTTGTTAATACAACATGTTATTAAAATTTATGGTATTCCACACTCAATTGTATCTGATAGAGACAAGCTCTTTACTAGCCGATTTTGGCAACATTTGTTTACTTGACGGGGGACTTAGTTGGCAATGAGTTCCTCGTATCATCCGTAAACAAATGGTCAATCTAAGGTTTTAAGAGGTGCTTAGAAATGTATTTGCATTGTTATACTCAGCAGAATCCAAAGGACTGATGTAAGCTATTACCTTGGGCAAATTATTGGTATAATACGGCTTTTTAAGCTGTCATAGGTATGACACCATACAAGGCTGTTTTTGCTCAAGATCCACCACAGATCCACCACCAATTATCAAATATGAACCTCAACCAACAGATAATCCAATGGTACAACACCAGTTACAAGATCGGGACAGATTACTTGGTGAACTTAAGAATAACCTCCTCAAGGCACAAAATAGCATGAAGTGTAGAGATATTTAGTTCTTAGTTGGTGATCATGCATTTGATAAGTTACAACCGTAACGCCAAAGTTCAATAGCCTTATGCAAAAATCAGAAGCTTAGTATGCATTATTTCGGACCATTTGAGATTCCTGAACACATCTTCAGTTGTTTACAAATTAAAGCTGCCTGATATAGCGAAAATACATCCAGTATTCCACATTTCTTTACTAAAAGAATGTGAAGGAGCACCCCAACAACAGAGTATCCCTTACTTTACTCAATGATGAAAAATGATCGATACTTCAACCATCAATTATATTGGACAAACACAAGATTAAAAGAAATTGTACTTGGTTGTCAGAGGTACTGATTCAGTGGAAAGAATTGCCTGAGGAAGAGGCTACATGGGAAGGGGAGCATGAAGTTCAATGACTTTATCCTCACCTTGACCTTGAGGGCAAGGTTAATTTCAATAGAGGAGGTATTGATACAAATAATAATATAATGGGACCCAAAAATAAAAACATACACGTGGCAAGAGATTCGAGTGAGGTGGTAACTAATTCACATACCGGAGGAGCACTAGAATGGGCCAACGATCCAAGAGGCTAGAGAAGTATACATGTTAGAAGGGCAGGAGGAGTGATAATGTGTGGAATATGAGTTCTCCTCTCCTTTGTTACTGAGTTCTTCATTCTCTCATCTGTTATTCTAGTTTCTTCCAACATCATTGCTTATTGTTGGTTCTCATTTTCAGGTGATATAAGAGATTTAGAAGAAGGAGCAAATACTGGTGGTTACTATAATATTTTTGTTATTTCTTAGTTGTTATTATAGAATTTGATTTTTTTCAAAGAACATATATGGACAATACTACACACATACTGTTTGTTAATATTTTCTGTTAATTTTAGATATAGAACGTATCAGTGCAGTAGCAAACATTTTATGTGACATCAAAAATATACGTCAACTAAATTACCGTAGATTTAGGATTTTTTAAGTGTTAGCCTTAATGAGACTTGTTTATCATTTATCATGATTGAGAATTTTTTATTAAGAACATATTTCATTTAGTCATAGCATGATATATATCTAAATATAAATTTATTAGCACCCATATATCTAAATATAAATTTATTAGCACCCATAACCAGGAACTACATATATTACATATATGTATTATGATAATGTTTATGTAATAATATATTTGTTTATATTTGATATGATATTTTTATCATGTTAAAAGTATTAGTATGTATATTATATTTTAAAGACCCTATTATCTTATGAACATGAACACTGTACATATTAGGGTTTACATTTGATATGATATTTTTATCATGTTAAAAGTATTAGTATGTATATTATATTTTAAAGATCCTATTATCTTATGAACATGAACACTGTACATATTAGCAGTTATATGTTGTTTAGTTTGTTAGCAGTTATATCTTGTGTAGTTTGTTTCCAACTAGTATAATATGTTATAGTTTGTTATTGTAACTTTTTTCATTGCAAGGATAATTTCATGAGTCTTCACTTATTCTATGTACATTCACATTACTTTTAAAACATTTTTTATAAATTTTATATTAATATAAAAATATTATAAGACTCATAACTTTTATTATAATATAAAAATATTATAAAACTCACATTCTAATTAATATTTTATTTACTTATTAGAAGAAAAATATGTTTTTAAGATAAATATATTATTTTAATTTCATGATTCAAAGTCTTAATTTTGTATAAACACAGTTACTCGTGTCTGCATTTTATCATGCTATTTTATTTTATCAAGCTAAATTTAATTGTCATAATAATTTTTATTATTTTACATATTAATGCATATTGATTTTAAAATTTATATTTTTATAATCATATTAATTTAATTTAAGATTAGAAGAATTAAAAGTAAACAGATAGAGAGACAATAAATGTGAGGTGAAGGAAAGAACTTAAAAACAATAAAAAACAAATGAAATCTAGGAAATGAGAGAGAATCGATGTTTAAAGAATTATGGGGAAGTAAAAAAAAAAAAAATATATATATATATATATATATATATATATAATTATTATAATTTTAATTAAATATTATAAATGAATATTTGTTATTTATTTTACCAAATAAAACATTTATCAGTAAGATTACAACATAATATTATACAGTAACAAATAAGAAAGTGTATTTTTTATGAATTGTCATACATATTTACTATTTATTATGCTAATAAAGACAATTATCAGAATTTTAAGTGTAAAATTTTATGAAACTTTGCACCCTAAAAAATAGTTAAAGACTTTACCCTTTTTATTAAATATTATTAGTTGACATATCTTTTTATTTATCATAGTAAAAAAATACGTATTTAAAAATTAATTATTATAGTAGTGATTAGTAAACAAAATATCTAAATAAAATAGTTTTTATATTAATTTTTATAATATTTATAATTTTGTTGTTGAAGTGATTCAAAAAGTACAGTAATTAAAAATGAATTATATTTGTAAGAATATTACAAAACACAATTTCCATTGATTATAGTTGTAATGACAAAAGGAAAAACATTGTAACCAGCTGTACCAGGCAGAGTCCCATATAAATTAAAAGAAAACTCATTTTTATAATTATTCATTGAATACAACATTATTTTTGTTATAACTTAATAATAATAATAATAATAATAATAATAATAATAATAATAATAATAATAAACTAATGATTATTAGTCCATTATTATGATAAGTTTATTACTTTATATACACTTTATATATCATAATATTATAATGATAAAAACAACTAATAAATACATTTACATTTGTTTGTGTCATAATTTAATCTTTTATTTAAATTTTTGTATTTTATTAAAATTTTATTTTTCTTTAAAGAATATTATTTAAGTCCAAAATATTGTATACAAAATAAATTTAATTATTGATTTTTATTGGACTGTGATCAATTCTTTTATAAATTCATCAAATAATAAATTTTTAAATGTATAAAAATATTTCAGAAAAAACTATTTATTGTAAGTTTATGATTTTATTTATTTTCTAATTTTTAAATTTTAATAATATTAAAAAAATAAATTTTTAAAAATAAATAATTTTAAAAGAAATTGTACCTTCTAAGTTTTCATTAGAGAAAAATTATGAAATTATAAGATAAAAGTAATTACAAAAATTATTTCAGTTTGTTTTTCGGGTACAATTTTTTGTTTTTAAATTTTTAAAATGAGATGATTTTTTTTTTTAATTTTCAATAAAGATAAATTATATCAAGTTAACGAAATTTAATTGTGAACAAATTATATATAGTAAATAAAATTATATTATTATGACACAATTTTAATATAAATTTTAAAATTAATTGAGATTGTACTAATCTAATACAATCATTCTCAAATAATATTAATTTGATATAATTTTAATTTAATTTTATTATTATAATAAAATTATGTTGATATGACATGATTTTTAATTTATTAATTTTATGTAATGAAATCTTATCAACTTGAAAGAATAAATTTTATTTTAATCCATCCTAGAAATTTTCAAAAGAAATTGAATCAGAAGAAAAAAAAACAATTATTCCTAGGTAAACACGAAAATAAAAATTTTTAAGCTCTTACTAAACAGTAGAGTTAAACCAAGGCTAATTAGTTACTGTTTCAGCCCGACCCAAATATAAGAAGAAATTGTTTCAACCCGACCCGAAATCATGAAGAAAGAAGAAGTTACATTCGCAGTTTCACAAATTGTTAACACCCAATTCTTTGATCCGACAACCTTTTTTAGCTTCTTGTCTGGCTAGAGAAGATGAGCGCAGTCTCTTCCAGTTCCCTTTATTTTCACACTGGCCATTCTTGGAACAACCCCAAGGTACCCTTTTTGTTTTACTTTTGTTTTTTGTTCTGAAAATTGTTGTCTTTGTTACCGTACAATGTTTCATAGTATTTATTAGCATGCGGAGCACAATTTTGTTTTGATTCTGTCACTTTTTCTTTTTGTGGGTAAAATGTGTTCGATTCTCAGAGTTTAAGTTGTTAGCGTTGTGGGTAAATGTTTTTGATTCTCAGAGTTTATGTTTTTGGTGTTGTTCAGGAGTTTGGAAGGGGGAGAAAGCAGCAAGATAGGAAGTTACTTGTGAAGTGTTCCATCAAGAGTGGGAACCCAAGTTCACAAAATGCGGTTCGTGTTGGTGTTCTTGGAGCTAGTGGCTACACTGGTTCTGAGGTGAGCTTGCATGACACACAGTGTTCTAAGTGTGTTTGGTTTAGTGTGAGGAGAGGTTGGAACATGGAAAATTAATAAATAAATAAAACAGGTAACAGTGATTTTCAACAGAAGTTATGGCTTGAGTGAGATGGATTATAATCAAGGATTTGGAAAAATGATTTTTGTCACAATGTCAAGGTTTCTCGGATCACTACAACAACAATTGTGACTACATCAGCTGCATAGTGGTGGCAATTTCCCGCTATATCAAGGATCTTGATGAAACTGTGATCACAATTTTAAACCTTAGTCATAATTAGTATATTCTGTTTTTAGTGCTTGTGCTATGCAACTTAAATGCAAACTGTGAAGTAGGTTTCGTTTGGAATTGTCTGCACTACTACTTTCCATGTAATCAACCAAGGAAGTTGATGTTACTGTCAGTTTTGATCTGGTGTTACCGTTTTGTGAGATTGTGATTGGTTAGGTTTTGCGACTCTTGGCAAATCATCCACAATTTGGGATTGCACTGATGACTGCTGATAGGAAAGCTGGGCAGCCAATCTCTTCTGTATTCCCTCATTTGAGCACTCGGGTATGACTGGTTTTAGAAATGATGATGTGTTCTAAAGAGATATTTTGGTTCATTATTAGTTATTTTTATGGAGGGTATGGTGTGCTATCTGTTTTGCTTGTTCTAAGTGAAATTAGCATACCTTTTTTGTGATGATCATGGAGGTTGTTGCTATTCCTAATCGTCATCTTCTTGAACAATCCTTAGGGTGTGATTGAAATATGCATGTTGATGTATTGTTATGTAAATTACATAATTTGAACTTCATGTTTACAGGACTTGCCAGATTTGGTTGCGATAAAGGATGCGGACTTTTCTGATGTGGATGCTGTATTCTGTTGTTTGCCTCATGGGACTACTCAGGTTCTTTCTTATGTCTTTTGACATTTGTAATTTCCGTATTGGCCAAGAGAGCACTGGATAAAGTATATTAGTGTTGAAAATTATTCCTTAGATTATCTTCTTGTTAACAGGAAATAATTAAAGGCCTACCAAATCACTTGAAGATTGTTGATCTTTCAGCAGTATGTTCTAAATAACTGTTGTCTCTTTTTTTTTCTTACAAAAGCAAATCACTATGAACAAAACTTTGCTTCATATCAAAATTGTAAACGAGAGGGATTTTGTAGGATTTTCGTCTAAAATATCTTTCTGAGTATGAAGAGTGGTATGGTCAGCCACATAGAGCACCAGATTTACAGGTGGGAACTCTTCTCCTCTAGGATAACAAAAGGGTCTAAATTATCTAGGTCTACCTTCTGTTTTCTAAATCGGTATAGCACATTATCAACCTGTACTGTAGGCTTCTATGCTGTCTTTCATTTCATTGAACTTGAAGATTGTTGAACCCCTTATAAGTTATAATTTCAAAATGAATATACAATGCCCTCACTATTTACGAATTTGACCTGTCAGCATTTATTTCTTTCTAGTGTTCATATATATGAGAAGATTGATTCGCAGGTTGAAATCTCTTCCTTGTTTTATAGTTGATTTTAATGCCAAGTTAATCTAGTTTTCTCTATCCAGAAAGAAGCTGTATATGGATTGACAGAGGTTTCAAGGGAGGAAATAAAGAATGCACGTCTAGTTGCCAATCCTGGTTGTTATCCAACCTCTGTTCAACTTCCCCTTGTCCCACTGATAAAGGTCAGGATGTTTACTTTACATACATGTTGAAAAAGTTATTTTTCCTTTTAAGAAAATACTGTCTCGTTAAAATGAAAAAAATAGTATAAATTTGTGTTCTAATGATTTTGTTCTGTGAACTGTATCTACTATTACTAGTCTTTTCTTTGCCGTGTGGCTTGAAATTTATGGTCTAACATGTTAAGCTTGATAGGTACCGTTCACTTTAAGCATATTTCTATGGTGCTCAGTTCATGACCTTTTTTAGCAAATTTTCAGATATGCTTAGAACTGGATAGCTCTCTTATAATGACTATTTGTTAGGAGCTCCTTTTCGTTTGTCTTTTTTCCCCTTTTGTTTTTCCTTGTTGATTTCTTATCCTTCAACCCTTTGTATTTCTATCCCTTTTTCTCAAAATAAATTTATTCTTTTATCAGTTAAAAAAAATGTGCATATAGGCATTTATTCAATAACATGAACTATAGACCATTAATGTATATGAATTCTTCTTTTGGATGTCCACTTGTTGTAAACTCGTTTATCAAGTTTGTCTGCCTTGACTAGACGTCTCAAGATGCCAAATCAAGAGGTGTATTCAAGGATGGCAGCATTTTAGGCTCATCTTTATGCTTCCTATTTTAAAAATTGATTTTGCTGTATTTATTGATTTTTATTATTGTTGAAGTGTCATACCCCCTTTCATTTTAAGTTTCTTCTTACTGAGTTTTCTTTGTTTTTCAGGCTAGTCTAGTTGAGATTAAAAATATTATCATTGATGCTAAATCTGGTGTCAGTGGAGCAGGTTAGAATTTGATGCATCTCTTTTGTATTTTATTACAATTATTCCACAAAATATTCTCAGCCATAACTTCTCATTTTTTATGTGGTTCTATTACTTGACTCTTGTTGCAGGGCGTAGTCCCAAAGAAAATTTATTGTTCACTGAAGTAACTGAAGGTCTCAATTCTTATGGTGTTACCCGTCATCGCCATGGTGAGTTTAGTTTGCTTCTTATAATTGGATTTGTGTATTTCTAATCTTACAACTTCAGCCTAACTAATAAAAGCCGTACATTATCTTGTTACACTTTTGTCTGTGACAATGAAGTATAGAGGGATTAGTTTATTGTAAGAAGTATGCAATAATACAATAACCAGTAAAGGGAGAACCAATAATACATGTTACCTAAGAAGCTCAAACATGCCTCTTCGATAATGTGACCTGTATCCGACACGTATCCACATCTAAATTATGTTTAGATGATTATATTTGAATAACTATTTTATAGATCACTTTAAATATATAAATCTAGATTGTCAATTTAAAAAATTCATAATGTGTTATATATATAGACACACATGTTTTTCTGTCTTATATTTTGGAGATTATAAATGTTATAGGGTCCGCAACTGGTGTATGTGTTTCATAGATCCCCAAATCTCCTTTTTCCTAATGGAGAACCAGGCTAATTAGCAGAAATCACTCTTGGCTGTTCTTGACATGGTGTACTACCAGGAGGAGCTTCCTATGGCAATATCAATTAAAAATATCAGAAAACAGAATATTTAATATTTAATATCCTGCTTCTGATATTGAATTATTGAGGATTAGCTTTATTGTAGGAGGTATGCAATAATAAAATAACCAGTTAAAGAACCAGTTATTGAGGATTAACTCTATCCTGTTTTCTGATATTTTTTTAATTGATATTGCTAAGCTCTTACCCTATTTTTGTTATATATAGCTACTTAGCTAGTGATGTTAGCAATTGGGAACAAATGGCATCTGAATTTGAATAGTTCTAATAATCAAATTTTGTTGTATGCAGTTCCTGAAATAGAACAGGGACTCGCAGATGCTGCAGGTTCAAAAGTAACCGTTAGTTTTACACCACACTTAATTCCAATGGTAAGTAGCGCCTAGAGTTCTGATCTATTTTCTTGCTTTTCAAGTGAATTAACAAATGCTACTTTGCATTTATCAGAGTCGTGGTATGCAGTCAACTATTTATGTGGAAATGGCTACAGGAGTGACAACTGAGGACCTGCACAAACAACTGAAGCTCTCATATGAGGTTTATCTTTTTATGTCACTGCTTGTCACCTCATCACTATACATGTCATTACCACTAGTTTCCAAAAATGTAATGTATGAATTGCATTATATGCCCACAAATAAGAAGAATGCAGGTCTGAAAATGGTATTTAAATGGTTATTCTTCATTGTTGTGGAAAATGTTTCATCATTGAACTCTCCTCATCATAGAAGAGTCTTTTTAACCTTCAAGGCCTTATCCTGCCTTCTTTTGTGGGTCTGTGGAAAGTGTTATCTTGTTTTTAGTCTACTTCGGTTCATGTTTCAACTTCTCTTTGTTTTTTTTTGGTGATTCAGGATGAAGAATTTGTTGTGGTGTTGGAAAATGGAGCCATTCCTCGAACTCACAGTGTGAAAGGGACTAATCACTGTTTAATCAATGTTTTTCCCGATCGAATTCCTGGGAGAGCAATAATTATATCTGTAGTATGTTATAAAGCTCTTTCCCTCCTATATGCACTTCAGTTTTTTTAGCTAAAATTTTATGCATTTAACAGGATTGTGATGTTATAGTTGCCATGACTATTTTGATGTGTTGTTGCAGATTGATAATTTAGTGAAGGGAGCTTCAGGTCAGGCTTTACAAAACCTTAACTTGCTAATGGGATTTCCAGAAAATCTGGGACTTCATTACCTGCCTCTGTTTCCTTAGAGTAGTTCTTTTGTTCAGCTAGAGCTTCAACACTGTAGTCACTGTTTCACCCCATTTTTTCCCCCTGTTTTGTTGTTCTGTAATGTTAATGTTACAATAAGTCATTGAATTTTGAGGTTGTTGGTTTTTCAAGCATGGATTTTGGCCTTTTTGTAATGTCAATGTTTAAGTGGACTATGAAATCTCCATCTCAAGTTCTTTTGGGATATTTGCTATATTTTTACTCTGCCTTTTTGGTTCAAGAAAGTTCATAGAATATATATTTTTTATTCATTCACAAAACATTTATTATTAAACTCTTTGAAAGTAATTTTTTTTTATCATTTAAGCAAGTTTTAAAATCATTTTTTAAGTTATCATTTTCAAATGCAAATTATTAAGTTATCATTCTTTGGAAAGTGTTTTTTCTTTGACATTAATTTTGCCATAATCTGACTTTTATGCAGTAATGAAAATTATTGTGGTGGTGAAAATGCAATTAATTTTAGTTTACCCTATAATAGGATGATGTTATTTGGATTAAATTCTGAAAGTAAATTCACCTTGAAAGTAACTTAATTTTACAAATATTGTTTATATAATTGAAAGACTAATAGGAAAGACTATAAAAACTTGAGAGCAATAGTAACAAAGCAATTAGTAGCATTATTTAACATTAACTTATCTTTCTACAAAAATATTTTGTTGAATTTTTAAATTATTATTTGCAACTCAGAAGAAAGATTAAAAAAAAATCTACTTAAAAATATTAATTTTGCATTAAAAATTAAAAATATATAATAGAGCAAGTCTGCTTATAATCAATTTAGGAGATAGAGATGAACCAAATAATTAGATAACAACATTCATGCAAAAACTTGTTTCTCAAATAATTTAGACCACGAAAGGCTCCAATTCTAAATAATTTTTCTTTTTTTTTCTTAAAAAAAATAAACATTAGGGATACACTATTTTGAATATTTTTTATTAGTGATTAAAATTGATTAAAAATTATGAATATTTGAGTTTTTAATATTATACTTTAATAATCTTTATCTTAATTTTATAGTTTTCAATAAATTTCAGCCGATAAAAAAATAGTAAAAACATTTAGTCTTAATTTTCTTTAGAAAGAAAAAAAAAATACAATAACGCGGTGCTATGAAGATCTTACAGAATGATTGAACGAGGAGGGTTGATAGAATGGTTCGCTTGAGTTTGGAACAATCATAATCCACTTTTTTAAAAAAATAAAAAAAAATAAAAAAAATAAAAAAAATCTAAAATATAATATTTTCATATTTATATAATATTTTTAAATTTTATATCAGTTAATTATAATGAATGCTAGATTATGTACAGATTAATTATCAGAAAGCGTGATTATATCTTAGAAACATTTTTAGAAAATAAAATATCCAAGGGAAATTGGAAATAATTTTAATATTTGTAAATATAAAATATTTTTAAATATATTGAATAAATGAAATATTGAACAAAGGTCACAATAAATAAATAAATAAATTAACTTATTCAAATTTGATGAATGTTATAGATAAAAAAATTGAAAATGTATTGGTATGTTTAGAATTTTGTATAATGTCAAACTATCATTAAAAATAATGAAGTAGTAATTATAAATACCAACATTTCTTAAAAATTATTCTTATTAAAAGACCAGCATTTTTCACTAGAACAGACCTAGTAATGTACCTCGTATGGTTACTCCACTCTATTTTCGTAGTTCACACTTCGGCTAAACCCACTTGTTGAGTTGCTATCCCCTTTCAAAAGGGTATTCGGTTTTGGTTTCAAGTTTTCATCTTTCGACTACCCCATCATGTCTCTCCCCTATCCCTCTCACCTTCTATCTGCTACTGCTTCTTCTCGTTTCCAACCCTTGATCCTCAACAACGTCTCAATTGAACCTCCCTTTCTGGGTTTCAAGGTACTCTTTTCAACGTTTTCTCTTACAATATATTCTTGCTTTCTCCCAATTGTTCTTAGTCTGTTGTTATCCTAAACCAAAATGATAGTCCAGGATATTTTAAAATAATATAATAATAATTTGGGCAACGTGACAAACCAAATGGGAAATGCAAGATGCATTAGAGTTTCAAGGTCTGGAAATTTTGGAGTTTACAACTTGTAGATGAGGCAATACTCAATCTGTAAATTGCCTGTTATCATTTGTTTTTTGAGTTTTTGAATTGAATGAGTGTCTGTTTGGGTAAATAGCTTAATTAAGGAATTATGGAATGCGTGTTTATCGTAAAAGCGTGTGTGAAATTGTTTCTACAATTAAAAAAAAAAAAAAAAGATTAGATTGAAATATTTCATGTAAATTGGAAGCTGTTTTAACAAGTTGTCTTGGATATCTTATTGGAATTAGTTGGAAATATCATAAGCACTTCCAAATGTTTGCACTAGTTGTTATACCATATGATTATTCAATTAAGTTGTAAACAAGCTATTCCAAATGGATCCTAAATAATACCTCTACTCTCAGTGTAATGGTCTTTTACACTATCATCCAATTACAGATGATGCCTTACTCAATCTGTAAATTCATTGACTTTTATAATAACTATTTTAAAAGTGATTTAATTGATAACTTTTTATTGTTTGATAGTGTAAAAACTTCTATTTCTGATAGTGCTTGCGTGTTAAAACTCTTTTGAATCTTTGACTGCCTGTACATTCGGTTAAAAAAGAGTTTTCTTAGGCCTGGTTGCTGGTTTCATAAGTTAAAACTTCCCCTATCTGCTGTTGCACAGGGTACACCATGTTTTGTTGAGAAGCACAATTTCTGCTTAAGTGTTAAACCATTTGGTGTATTTCAGAAGAGAGTGTGCAAGATCTCCTGTTCAATGAATATGTCTGCACAACAATCAGATGATCATGGAAAAATGAAGCTTGACCAGTTAATAGACAAAGCACGAAAGCTTTGGGACAGTTCTCCTGAGCCAGTGAAGATTTTCCCGTGGAACAGAGCTTTAGACAACTTCATTCAACTTATTCTTGATCTTATTTTGGTTGTTGTCAAATACCTAGCCGTGCCTGTATTCGCAGTTACCTCACTGAGTGAAATGTCCTACTGTGCACATGAAAGGAAGCTAGCTCTGGTTCCTCTTCCAGTTCTCTTTGGAGTTGCTGTTGCCGGGATTCTCAAAGAGACTGCCCTGGAGTTATCTCCACATCTAAAGGTATGGTCATTGGTTATTCGCCATTTTATAATCTAGATATCAGATAGATTTGTTGGATGTAGTATTAAGCTGTTGTTTTTTTTCAATAATTACTTTCCCTCATTCAGAATGAAAGAGTTGTGATGCTTGAGCTCTATAGGTTCTTAATTTCTTCCATTCACTCTGTAAAACATTTTCAACTGCCTCATTATCTCCATATTTGAATTTCTAACAACACGGCATGATCCTTTTGAAGTAGTGAATCTCACACTGCACTTGATGACTTTTCTTTGGGGATTTATGACAGTATATGGACAATATGGTGACTACCTTAGATGTTTATTAATTTGCAAATTCCAACTTAGCAATCCAACTTGCACAAAGAATTCAGGATGAATATGATGATAAATTGCAAATCACCCTTTTACCATAGCTTATTACTGGTCTTGTTTTCAGGATGCAGAAGTTCCATGGCATTTAATTGCCATTGCAATTTTTTTCACATTGATCAAATTGCCAGGGCCGTATTACCCTTACTGGGGACGTATAATCATTCCTCATTTTGCAAATGGGGTTCTCTTGAGGACTCTATGGTTTGCAATATTGTGGTATAGAAGACCGAAAGCTTTGAAGATGACAGGTTCTAGTTAGTTATCCCCAAGTTGCTGAGCTAGCCCGCTGAGTGACTCAGTTTTTGTAAGTATTAGCTCATTCTACATCTGACTATCCTAAATCCAACACATGTGAAATGTGATTCTTAGGAATTCAAAATGAAGCTATAACGTGTTCCCTTGCCTTATGAGGAAATGCTATATTATGGAAATTTAACCATGTGGATATGCTCGAGTCCAATTCAAATTTAGTTTTATAAAGCTCCAGCTCCATTCTAATAACTATTTTAAGTGTTTGCTCTTTTTTGCTTGGTTAAATCATTTTTTAATTTCCTATAGCTTCACCGATTTTGAACTGGTTCTTATAATTTAAAATTGTTGGGCCCCACACCACCAAATATTTTCAAATAAGTCTTCACCTCACCAACAGTCATTAGCTTTTGCTAAACTGCAATGATCTATTTGAAAGCATTTAGATAAACATTGTTACCTGTTCAATTTGTATTTGTCAAATATAGTTTTTTTGAGTTTTCAAATATGTCCCTATAGTCCAGCAAAAATTAACAGCTTTTAGTGAGAACTAATTTGAAAAAAGTTGAAAATATAGGATAGGACCCTGAATATAGACTTAGTTCAATTTTAATATAACTATAGGGATTATTGAGTAAGTTAACCTTTTTTTTTCCTGTACAATTTTTAAATGTTAAGCTATGTTATGAAAGGTACTATAGTTTTATAAGCATTTTGGTACCAATTTGACATAAAAATAATAGTCCAAAGGATTCGCCAAAAAACAGAAGTAGTCCGAAAGCTTCTGTCTACCAGTACATGTCAGGCAATGGCTGAAAACCATTAATTAAGGACCAATCTTGTGCTGCTAATATTTCCAAAAGTCTTCTATTGAGTAATATATAAAATTTTTATTTATATATTTATATTAATAGTCCCCAATGAGATTGTAGTTTGCAGTTGTTTCATTTCACAAGCTTTACTTGGGATCTAACCATTCAACATTTGTAGCATAATCTTTCAAGAGTAGAACTGATTTCCCCGAACATGTTACTGTTAATAGATTGTTTAGTAAACCAGACTCTCCCAGTGAAAATTTTGTGTAATGGTAGTCTTTGTAACAATCAACCAATATATTCAAGTTTGCTTATATTAGTCCTGCAATTTAATATAGGTGTACTTTGATAGTGTAACATCTTGTACAAGCTGAATTCAGTTTTTAATTCAACAATGTTCTGTATTAAAATGTTCTTATTGGTGAATCAATCATTGAATTTTTTCTGTTTGTCTCATACAGGAAACCAGTTTTTTACTAGTGAAGACCTGAGTGGCGTTAAGCAGTGCATTTAGATTTTTACTGAATTTAGATTTCACTTTGTTGAGAAATAATGTAAGTGCTATTGTTAGTCACTATAGTTTGTCTTGGGAATGGCAGATATGGTTGTGTTGGATACCCGACATGAATAGTTGTAGTTGATACATATCAAGAAAAAAAATTGATGATGCATATCAAATAGTTGTAGTTGTAGTTGATATATATTTGATGTCAATGGTAAATTCACTTTTTGTATTAAGAAAAAAAATTCTTAAACCTTTGCAAGAGAAATATCAAAGGATTGGTTGAGTGGAATGGCATATAGTTTGTATTTGATGGGGATTTCTTGTAGGTGACACGATCTACATGTCTTTCTGGAGTGACAAAGTGGTTCTGAAATATTACAGCATCATTTCACCATCAAATTTTATGTAGCCAAAACCTATGGTGAAATTGTCAGATTGGATAATCCATTCTCTTTTGAACTGAATCTGCATAAGCAAGTGAATAAACTGTTTTACATTTTTTTTTTCCATAAAAATATTAATTTCTTAGGATGACATGGTAACTGTCACAGATTTTTTCTAGTCCTTTGGTTAGGGACTAATATTATAATAAAGCTTATGGTATTGAAATGACAGTTGGCTTCACAAATTTTTTTATACAGTGAAAAATCAAATACAGATTTTTCTATTACGAGGAGGATCGTCCACATTATGTGAGCACTATGTGTTTAATGAGTATAATTTTTTGTCCACACTTTTTTTTTCAAATGTTAAAAATACGTTCTTTTAACACAATTTTTTATTGGTTGAAATTTATAAAGTTGATAAAATTTTAAGGTTTCACATCTTATGTAATGCTCTTTTCTTGATTTCGTAATTTTTAATAAATTTGAAATCAATAAAAAAGCGTTTAAAACAATGTATTATGTATTATAGAATGTGCTTTTCCACTTCTCATATTTTATTTGTAACTTTTTAACGTTAACTATGACTTTTGATCATTGATTAATTACAATTTTCATGCGTCCTTCCTTTCTTAAGCATTTATTATTTAAGTAAATTACTTTTTCTTTTCTTATCATACATTTAAATTATACTTATGTTATGTATTACATTACATTTAACCTTTTAAATACTAAAAGTAATAATAAGATTTAAATTATTTACTGTTAGCAAAACAATGCTAGAAAAAATGGAAATATAGACGCAATATTTATAACCATTTACCACCATAAAAATGTTCATTTATATTAAAAAATATAGTACAATTCATTCATTTTTACTGTATGTTTTAAAATATATATATATAAAAAAAAAAAAAACTATGAATTGAACATAAGGGGAAATATAATTCACAGAAGTTACTATTTTGGTGTTCTATCACAGAAGGCATGAAACAACTAGCTATTCATTTGTGTTGGAATTTTAATGAATTCCAACCATGAATAAAGTGGCAAAACCGTTCATTAATCAAAGATTATAAGGAAAATTTTACCTCATTTTAGTGGATCATAATTTCTCAAGTGGACCTGATCAAAACGACACCTTTTGTTGCCTTCAGAGACAAACAGAGATTGATTGGTGAAGCTGTTAAGAATCAGACTGTCACCAATCCCGAAAATACTGTTTTTGGTATGATTTAATTCTCTACAGCATTGAGTTGCTTATTGTTTAAGTGAATTTTTGGAATGTCCAATACATCAAACCATAGACAGGATTTTTTACTGCTTTTTTTCTCCAACATGAGAATTGTTTAAATGAACACAGTTACAATTATTTGCTATGAAATTCTAAACAACTATACTTAAATAAAACACAGCCAAAGTAAACAATGTTGACTATGATGTTCCAATGTTGAAACCAGTTTAAGAGGGTTGCTTAATTCTAAGAAATTGACATCAGAGGAATGTTAGAAACTCACTTCTTGCAACACTACTTTTTGTTGATTCAAATTTACTAAAAACTAAAATCAGGAGAACGATTTATTTAATATAAAACAAAGCGTTTAAAAAAGTATCTTAGAGACTTTTGTTTCTTTGTTGAGATAAACAACTTGGTTAGTGTTGCTCGTAACAATTTGCCTTCCTTTTTATGATTTCCCTATTGCGTTTTACAGACGAGATTTCTTCCACTTTTGCAGATGCTAAAGAGGTTAATTGGTAGGAAATATAGTGATCCCGTTATTCAAAAAGAGAAATTGTTATGGCCATTCAAGGTTGTTGCTGGTGTTAATGACAAGCCTATGATCGTGGTCAAATACAAGACTTAGGAGAAGCGCCTCTGTGCTGAAGAAATCTCATCTATAGTTCTCATGCAGATGCGGGAGATTGCTTAGGCGTATTTGGAAACACTTGTGAAGAATGTTGTTGGCACAGTCCCTGCTTATTTCAATGACTCTCAACGTAAAGCCACTAAAGATGCTGAATAGGATCCTTTTAAATAGGATCTTTTAAGTGAAATCTTGGCCGGATTCAAGTATTAGAAGTTAAGAAAGATATTATTGAAAATATCTTACTAAAATTAGTTAATCAAGTTTTTCAATAAAGAATAACTACTGAAAGCATTAATGAATGCTTCATTGGACTTAACTTCAATGATTCCAATCAATTGGCAAAGAAAGCTGTGTATGCATCCATCTGTGTCTATGAACAAATTAAAGCACAAATTCATCAAAACTCCGACCATAAAATACTAAATGTAAAATGAACATCCAATAAAATTTTACTATTTTACCATATGATCCCATTAATGTAGTATACTAATATAGTGATAAAGTAACTGTGTGAGATGTTTGCGTGAAAATACTACATTAACAACATAAAGAGTGGAAGCCAAACCAGACTAGATGCCAGAAATGAAAGACAACATTGGATCATTAAAGACCATAAAATACAAGCAGAGTGGATGCTGACAATATAAGATTTTCATCACAGAATCCTTCCCCTTCATATATGAAATATTTTTCTTCCACACACTCTAACAAACCCACTGAACAATCCATTGTATATTATAAATTGATGAGAGAAGTCAGTTTACAGTGTCTGCCAGCAACTTACATTGCATAAACTATTTCTCCACTGCTATCAATATCAAGGTCAGAATCCGTCTCTGGGTCCTCATCCATGTCATCATCATCCATGTCCAAGCTACCAGTGAGATACTGGTTAAGAGACTGAGTTTTGGCTCCAGGAATTGTAGCCTCTCTAATTATCTGCATGATCTCTTCAACACTCTGCATTGGCTGATTAGGCTCCTCAAACTGGTTGCTCATTGTGTTGTCCACCATCAGATCTGCTGGAAGGTTCGTCAAAAACCACCCGTGGCTTCGAATATCAGGCATAGTTATTCTCTGCACAAAATGATATTGGTCTCCATATTAAAGGGAAAAAAAAGCAAACAAGAGGGACTTAACTTGAAATAGAAAATAAATTTTAAGATTCATTTCACTTCAACTCTTGACAAGGAAAATGTATAGGTTTATGCAACACCATCAAACTCCTTAAAAGAACTGTTATTGGCCCAGATTGATTGGAAATCACAACTTTTGTACATTCTGCTTCTTATTCAACAAACCTCACTCATGATTTCGTAGCTCTCAATAAATTTGCACTGATAGTAAATAGCATGCTAGAGAGTCAAAAGAGGGTTAGAAATTCTCTAGCTAGCTCTCTTTCAGGAGAGAGTTAGAAGGGTAATTGAAAGTGTGCAGCTAACACTTTTTTAAGATTCAGTAGTATAACTGAAGCACACAATTTTCAGATTGAAAAATTAATTAAAATTATAAGCTGACCTGTGCAGGATCTGCGACGAAGATCCTTGAGATTAGATGACGACATTCAGGAGATATATGAACGTAATCAGGAATTGAGTACTGGACTTTCAAAATCCTCTGCAAAATCCAACAGTTCAAGAAAAGGAACTGGATTCTAATACTGCATTGACCTAAACACAGGTGCATTAAGTTACCTGAATTGTCTTTCGGAAATTTGTAGGTTCCTCTGGATCCTCAAAAGGATATGCACCCACCAACATGACATATAAGGTCACCCCACAGGACCACACATCTGCAATCTGAGTCATAGTTGAATGACAACGTCAGAGTAAAGTATTTGTGTATAATTATTTAAAAAACTGCAAGTATTTAACATTATGATCTAAAATTTAGTTTCATGGGTAGGAGATAAAGCACAACATTACAACTTGTTCTAACCATAAATGAAAAGCATACATATTTCAAGCATGATTATCTATTATTAGTCTCACATTTGTCAAACTTCTCCTCTTCAAGGTCCACAACCACCGATAAGAAACACACATAGAGAAAGGAATGAGATGCAAATAGCCCTTCACACTGGGAACCATGAAAGTGATTGCAATGAGTCTTAAATAGAAAAAAAGATTTTCCATTTCTCACTTTTGGTTATCTTCTAAGCTCAATATTCTAGTCAAGGTGAAAGCATTACATTGTCATCCTTGTAAGTTGTAGGTCTTGTCTGCTGTGGATACCCAAATATATCAACTCTAGTTATCAACCAAAGTCTACTAACCAAGAGATTTAACAAGTGGGATGATGCTAAAACAGTGACAATCCAATTAAACCCCTAGAGATTACAGAACATATCATTACATGTTTTTCCATGCAACACCTAGAAGTTGCAATTGATAGTGTTTTTACTGACATTAAGATGGTATATTCTACACTGCAGGAACCAATTAAAATTGCAAACTATAAGAACCAAATAAGCTGATACAACAGTTCTATGAATTTTCTTTGGGGGATAGAAGCTACATAATACCTTGCCATCATATTCTTTCTTAAGCAAAACTTCAGGAGCAATGTATGCAGGGGTACCGACTGTAGATTTTGGTTGTGAATGTAATACAGAGGACTGCAAAAGTAAGACAATCAAGATTTGTGTCACAGATAATACAAATTGATTCACAAAGGCAACGGACAGATGAAGAAATTTCTTGATCTTGGGGTACAAAATTGAAATGAACTTTCTAAACAGTGCCCAGTTTAAATGTGATTTCAACAGTCTGGAATGCAGGTATTGTAAATGCTAAGGTATCAACAAATAGAACAGTATGAAGAAAGAAAAGTACCTTCGAATACCCAAAATCACAAATCTTCAAACGAGGAGCTGGACTACCATCCAACAATGTGTTCTCCAACTTTAAGTCACGATGGCATACTTGCTTTATTAAAGAATATAAATAGAGACATTGAAGTCAGAAACTTTCAAGCAGAAAATGCACTAATGAGAAAGTAAAGACTAAAATTGCCAAACTTATGTACCATTGCATGACAGAAGCTAACTCCTGATATAAGTTGTTGGAAGAAGAAGCGTGCCTGCAGCAAAACATAATAGGCATTAAAGGTAAGCTGTAACTGCAACAACACTGCAACAAGAATGCGTTCTTGGAAGAGATGAGAACCTCATCTTCACCAAACCGTCCTGCTTTGCAAATCCGTTCAAATAACTCTCCTCCAGAAGCATATTCCATCACAATAGCCAAATGTGTAGGGGTTAGTATGACCTATACTTGCAGAGAATGAGAACTGATTAAAATAAGCCTCAGGTACAGGTAGGAAGAAATAGGCCAAGACTTGGGATGTGTACAGAGTTAAGATAACAAACCTCCTTGAACCTGACAATATTGGGATGCCTCAATGATCTGTGATTTATAATCTCCCTTCGTACATTTTCATCTATCTGTTAAGAAAAAAAAAATACATAGTTGAGCTTAATGTAATGCAGGGAAAACCACATGCATGCTACCGAATTCCTTTCTAACTTCAGTTAACTCTACTGCATAGCTTAGCATGTAAAATCCAATTAAATTGATTCCACGAACTCTAGATAAGCTTAATCATAAGGGAGAATGGTGGTGAACACGGGGCTTATTGAACAAACAAGTGTCGAGGGTTTAAGGCAGCTATAACATTAGTTAAGAAAGTCTGCTATCAAGCATACTTTAGCATTTTGCTTTCAACATTTAGAACCAAAAACAACACTTCCAATTATGCGTTTGAAAACAGCAAGAGTTCAAGGGTCTTCCACTTTCCACTAAATCCCAAAAGAGACATGGGGACACAATACTAAGTTCAAATTCTATCCAAATACAAGAACAGCAAAACCAGTACAAACTACATTAGACAGAAATCCAGATGTACACCACTATTAATCACCAACACCTCTTTTAGCACCATCCAACTGATAACCAAAGCACCACCACCACCACCACCATTTCCAACAAAGAACACACCAATCAAATCATAAACTACAGACTTCAGTTGCAAAAATCCCCCACCCAAACCAAAACTTTACAAGCACAATAAAGAAAAAAAGAAAACTTAATTCACGAAAAATGAACAAAAATAGAAAAATTGAGCTAAAATGGAAAACAAACCTTTTCACCTCTCTCAATATACTTCACAGCAACAAGCTCATCAGTGTGCTTGTCCCTCATGAGCCTAGCCACCCCAAAATTCCCCGACCCAATATCACGGACCAGCTCATACCTATCACTGTCATGCATGATTGGCATATCCATTCCTGGCCCAACAGTCATCGCAGAACGATCCATCTCCACCCCTTTAAAAATCCCACCTTTTGTTTTTTCTATCACTATGCACCAAAAACAACAACACCCCAACTACAAAACCTTAAATCTCACATTGAAATATCCACAACCCAGATCAGATCTTTGAAAAACACAACCAGGGTCGTTGCTGACAAAATAAAACAAGGCAAAGCTGCTACTACTTGAGCCCGTGAAAAGGTTTCAACTTTCACCAACCAAACCAAATGGGGATATTTTATTCTTTCTTTCAGAGCTCGCAGTGGTTGAAGTTGGAAGTTGCAGAGCAGAGGGTCGGTGATAGGCTCGTGAAAGTGAAACTGAACCTGAACGTGAAAGCTCTCTGCTTTTCTCTTTCTCTGCCTCACTTCTCTTTCTGTGTGCCTTCTTACACCAAAGTTTATCTTTTTGATTTTATCCAAACCTGTGAGAATCTGAGATGCATGAGCCAGCAGGTTTTTAATTTCTTAATTTTTCTTTTTCTTCCTTTGGATTTTCTTTTTTGTGCTTTCAGCAATTCCAATGATGATCTGATCAGTTTATATTTGTTTCTCACTAAATCAGTGAAACGTGTCAACCACAGACTGAGAAATTAAGAACCTCTTTACTATTTTTCTACTTCAACTAAGTTACAACCTTTTTGGTTGGGACAAAAGAGTCATGAATGACATAATCTAAGTAATGCTTAAAATTATTTTATTAATGAAATTTAGATTATATCTTGGATATGAGATTAACAGATTTGTTTAGTGTATAATTTGACTTTGTCTAGTTATTACAAATGTTTAATTATTTTTTATCATAAAAAGTTCTATTAAACTAGTACATTTAAATATAAATAAAGATAAGAATAGAAACTTTAAAATAAATTATATAAAGAAAGTTTTTCACCCTTATCATAAACAACAAACATTATCAAAATGGATTATATTAATGAAGATGATTACTTAAACCACCTACATTATAAACTTTGGACATCAACTCTTCTTTTAAGATGTATTACACCAGAAAGGACTCTTCTTTGAATATGTATATCAATAATATCATAACTTTATAACTTTTAATAGAAAGAGTTATTGAAGTAAAAGGTTCTAAAACCCCATGATTCTATTTAAGTTATTTTATAATTTTTAATATCATAACTTTCATTTCAACTCCCTAATAGGTTTAACTTTTTAGTCTTAATGTATTATTTTTATTTTACCAATGATACACAATTGGCAAGAGTTACTTTATGAGTGAGTTAGACATTACTAGAAGGAGCACCCATAATTGAGCAGAGATTATAATAAGTGTGGCAGAATGGTGTCAGTAACAGGACCAAGAAAGAATATTTAAAAATTGGAACAATAATGTGTGCATATAAAAATGAGAAATAAAAGTAGATGGATAAGTTAATAAAAATGCTCATTGTTTGGTTGGTAGTAAAGGCAGTGTATTAAAGTGGTCGAAACTTCATGTCGAAGCAAAGGGAAAACGATATATTGGACAATACATATAAATTTAGACAATGTGATGAGTATAAAGGTTTTAGTTGGATAAATATATTAATAACATATTTTGTTTAAAAACTCATTGGACAAGGACTTGTATCATAAAATTAATGAGGATATTTTCAAAATAAATAGAGATGATAAAATTTTAAGATTACTCTTAAATAATAAGTCTATGTAGCTATATTTTCTTTTGTCGCGAAAAAAACAAAAGTAAAAAAGTTAAATTAACAAAATTAGTTTAATATGTAAAAGTTGTTTTCAATTAATTTCTATAAAATTTAGTTTTTTTTATTAATGTAAGGAGGAACTAATTTTATTTTTTATTTTTCTTTTCCAAAAATGATTTTAAAGAAGTTTCTCCAAACAAACATTATCTCTTTAACAAAATTTGTAGTAATTTTTGTAACATTACTTATGTTAACATGGTTTATTTTAATTTCTATTTTAAAAATATTAAGAATGCGATTATTATTTCATTTTGACATATTCAAAGATGATATTTCTTTAAGTTAATTAAGATTTTATTGTATTTGATTATTGTATATGTAGAGAATTAATCAATAAACATATCATTATTTATTATCACATCGTGTGATTTAGTATTTTTTTTATGTGATATTGTTCTTATTGCTCTAAATCATCTAATATTATAAATTATTTGTGTTTTTAAGCTTCTCAATTTGATAATAATAAATTAATAACAAAGTTCTGATTTTGATTCATTTTACATTCATTGGTGATTGATCCTTGATTAAGATTATTCTTTTTCTATTTTTTTTTATTATGAAGAAAATTCTTAAAAAAATGTAAAAATATGGTCAACACAATCAATATTGAGAAGTTTATAAAAAAGAAAAGCATCAATCTTTGGCACATCAAGATGTGTGCCTAGTTGAAAAAATAAGGATTTTGGACACACTTATTTGATAGGACTGACTTAGGAAATCAGTTTTGAGAATTTAACAAGAAAATATTTATTTTCTAATTCTCTTGACTTTCTAGGATGAAGTTCTTTATGAGGTTGAAGTAAAGTAACAACTTATAGATTGTGTCAATATTTGAAAAGTTATTCATGATAAAGTTGGTCTATAATAATTTTTTATGTGAAAACACTTGTTTTGATGAGATAAACATAAATCTGATGTAACTAAGAGACATGGATGTGAAGATGGAAGATAAAGATCTAATAATGATTCTTTTAGTCATACATTCCCCTTTGTTTGAGAATTTTGTGAATTTATTGACCATTAGCTAAGACTACATTATAGAAGGTGAAGTTTTGCCTCGATGATAAGGAATTTCACCACAAGGAAAATGACAGAATATATGAAGATAAGTCATTTAGGTTAATAACGTCTACTGCCGTCAAAAGAAAAAAGAAGTATAAAGAAAAATAAAGCCAAGACCAATCCTATAAACATTTGTAACTATTAAAGGAACTAGATTAATGAAAAAAAAAAATTGTCCTAAAAGACAGACACAAAGTGTACATGCATACTATGTTAATCTTTTATGTAAAATCGATAATGATTCTCTATATATAATGATTCTATTTGTAAGTGTCTTAAGTAATATCGTGATAAATACTGCGTTATTTTTTTTGTTGTGTGTTAAAGTTATAGTAAGTTGATAAATTTTAATTAACAAAATTTATTTGGAAATATATATATATATATATATATATATATATATATATATAT
>Ga0099824_1001362_pt1 | contig 34087 bp, 11 predicted proteins | sample SiratrowhiteBW_FD_76837 | JGI IMG/M metagenome (GOLD analysis project Ga0099824, IMG submission 76837) | Root nodule microbial communities of legume samples collected from California, USA - Siratro white BW | ecosystem: Host-associated > Plants > Roots > Nodule | place: USA: California... | reverse complement strand
TTTTTTTTTTTAAAAAAAAAAAAAAAACAAAAAATAATTTTATCTACATTTATATAAATAAATTTAAACAAAAATATATATATATATATATATATATATATATATATATATTATTGATTTTAAAATCTCGCAAATAGTTTCTACGCGCACATGTAAATTAATTAAATTAATAAACTTAAGCAACACGTTGTTAAGAATATATTTGATAAATGAAAAAAAAAATAAAGTCAAAAACCAAAGTCAAGTTTCATATTTTTTAATAATAACTTTTGGAGTATCATTTTTCTAAAAGTGTAAACTTAAACTTTTAATTTGTTTGATTTAAATAAATATATGTCAAACTAAACCGACATATTTTTTTCAACGAGTCAAACTCTTGACTTATTTGTTTACATTTTTATTCACATTTAATTTTAAGTTTCACATTTTTCTAATAATTTTAATTCAAGTACTTGATATATCCCATTTAAATAAACTAGTCAAACTTAGTATTGTTTTTCACAATTTCAGATCTTAATTAACTAATTCACATCCATAGTCGCGTATTTAATTTTATATGTACCCTCTTTATAATGAGTGACTTAATTAAACTTGAATTTTATTTTTCTTCTTAACTCGACTCTATCTCAATCTTCAGGTTTGAGGGAGTTAATATGTTTCCAATTATAAGTAAGTCTATTTTTTTAATATGAGTTAGATTTGAAGTTGTTGATCCAAAAAGTGACTGAAAAGGGGTATAAATTAATTATAATCCGCTTAAATTAATTCAAAGCTAATTTAGATTTCATAATATTAATTTAGATTTTTTTTCTTTTGCTTTTTATCTATCTGGTTCAAAGGACCACAATAAGATTAATGTTTACATATCAATCAACCTGATTAAGTGAAGGTAAAGATAAATTGAGATCATAAACGTAGGAATTTGAAGTTCATGTAAAGCCGTTTAATAATGAGAAATTAAACACAAGTTTGAGTAGGGTATCACTTCAACACCATGCAAATTGCATAAGCAAATGAATTTGTGGTTCCTCTGGCTTTAGAGAAACACATAATTAGAGAAATTAAAATAATTAGAGTGTTAATTAGTGATCGGTGAGTGTAGTTATGTGGAAGTTATTTTAAGAGAAAGTGATAATAATTAGTCAATTGTATTTGGTTGGTAAAGGTGTGTTTGTTTGTGGACATCATAATTGCGTTTATGGGTATCAACTAGCGTTAATCATCAGCTTTGCAGACCTAAAAATTCCACCACCCTATTAACACAAGATTAAGCAAAGATATGTTTAAGAAATTATTATTTGGTGTATAAGAATATTATATTATCCCAAACTTTGAGCTTGCACAGAAGAGTGAACTATAAATTTTGCTAAAAATAGTGAATTAGGTTAGAATCAATATATAAAAATAACATTTATTTGAAGAGACAATTTTTTTTAATCTTAAGAGATTAGGTTAGAAATGACGTTAAAGAGAAGAGTGAGAAGACAAACCACCCTTTAATTCAACCAAATATCTTAATATGAAAAACCCTTAAATATTTAACACAACTACGTCCACAAAAACACAAGGGGGAAACTTTTGAATCAATGAAAAAATATTATATCTAGGATAAAATTTAAATATAAATACTTTTTTATTGCTTATATCAACACCACTACTATTATTAATACTATAGAAATACCAATTATATCAATGGTATAATAAGAAGTGTCTATAATATATTTTAGTCTAAACTGCAATCTTTTATCTAGTTTTATTTTAACCCAATTTTTTCCTAGTATTTTGGGCTCTCTTCTCAGCAAACCTCCACAAAACTTTGAACATAAAGTTAAACATGTGTTTAATGACTATGAGGAAGGAAATGTGATCTCTCTCACTTATTTATTATGATAAATATATCAGAATGGTTATATTAAGTCGTGATTATACATATTTTTTAAACCATAAATAAAAAATAAATAAAAAGTGGATAAATTTTATTTATTTCGGTGAGTCTTACTGCTATGTTAGGAAAATTGATCTAAGAATATAGTGAAAATTTTAATTAATCCTAGTTAAAGATAAATTGGTCTTCCATAAATAAGTACAAAAAAAAATATTGTTTCATTAAACACATAAAACATAACACAACGTAATGAGTGTTTCTAAACAAATTAAAAAACATCGTTACATATGCAAAATTACTAAAATACTTTCTCTATTAGTTTTTGAAAAATAAATTTTTAAAAAAAAAATATTTTTTGAAATATAAATTTATGTTACAGAAAATATTTTTCTAAAATATAAATTTTATGTTCTGAAAAATATTTTTTGAAAATAAATTTCGAAAAATATATTTCAGAATATAAAATTTATATTTTAAAAAATTTTTCCAAAATTTATTTCAGAAAATATATTTTCAAATATAAAATTATATTCTAAAAAAATCTAAAATTTATTTTCGAAAAATATTCAGAACTTGTTTTTACTTGATGGTATTTTTTAGTTTTTCTAAAATTGAGGGGGTGCATATGACAAAGGATGGGGTACAGAAGGTTTTTGCCAAATATTAAACCTATGGCTAACGTAGGCCCAATACTCCTTCTAAAATATCTATACACATTTCAAAACTTTGACCCGTTTAAAGATAAAGAAGAAGAGTTCCCACATGCATCTATTTCAAACTAAATTTGTCAACCAAACAAAATTAATTAATAGCACAGTAACGCTGTTAACTTAAACAACTTAGTTAAAAAATGTACAATAAAACCTTAACAAAAATTTCTTAAATAATTTTTTGTGACTTAAATTACTTTTGAGCCTTATAGTAAATGTACCCTTTTATTTTTATAAAATATTAATTGCTAATCTAGTTCTTCAGTTTTCTAAAATTGAAAAAATTTAATGTATCGGTGATGTATATTTCTATTTCTAAAAAAATATTGATGTGCCGGTAAATTATGCTAATATTAACTATTTCTTTATATAAAATATCAATAGGAATGTTGAATAATAGATTTTAACATTATTATTGTTATAAATATATGTTAATTTTTTATAGTGTCAATTAAATAAAATATTATGTAAATCAAAATTGTTTTATTTTGAAAACTTAGAAAACGTACTATTAAAAGTTTACGATAAAAAGATCACATGATGGATAAAAAGTGTAACGTATATGCCACCAATTCTAACTTGCAAATTTTCTGTTTATCTCTTTTGACGTATGCTTCAAATTACGTTTTACTAGTAAAGTTCTATTTTACTCTTATCCTTTCATTCTCAATTTTGTGTTAGTTGAAGTAAGGTTTTGTTTGTTTCATATAATAAAATTTTCTTTTGACTACTTATCTTTAAAACCTAAAAAATCATCACATATTACATGATTTTTAATTTTATATAATCTCGATTCTCGTATATTAAAAGTTTTAAATATAAATTTGAGTAACACACTAACTTACGATAAAGTGCTAATATTTTGATACCACTATTTATCTTTCACATCATTTAACATAATATATATTATTATTTTATTTATATATAATATTTTATTAAAATACAGTGTGAAATGAAAATATAATATATACAGTGTTGTCAAACTAGTATTTTTTTTTTACGATAAGCTTTTAATATAAAATAGTGTTAAATATATTATATAAATTATTTCATCACTCGTTAATATAGAATCTTTTTAGTAAAATTGTCCTAGGCAATTTTGAAAAAAGATATATATATATATATATATATATATATATATATATATATATATATATATAATTATATAATGTTAAGTTATATTAAAATCTAAAAACAAATATCCTAATTTATAATAAAAAAATAAAAAAAATACATTTATAATTAAATATAAAATAAGTAAATATATTATATCTTAAATAAATAGGTTTACAAAATTATATATCCTATAAATAACAATCTTTTGTTCATATGTTAGTGTATAAAGTTTATCCACTCACAAAATAGGTTATATTTATAACTTATCACAATAACTCTTTGCAATTATCATAATTACAATTCATTTTAATGGATCCTTGTATATTGATGATCTATTGGAGGACCAGTATACCTGCATTATGATTTATGTATGGATTTAATGTATAGGTATACATGTGTGCCTAAGTCATGGTCCATGACACTATTGTAGCAGGAATAGATATTATAAACTCATAAATATGATTGGGAGTAATTGTCATTGTCTTTTAAACTTAGACTCATTCTGTTATAGAATTTGTTTATTATGGGTACATTACAATTATTATAGATTCTGGCTGCAGTGTTATGTAAATTAAAATGCATATTACATGTTTTGATATACTTTATGATAATTGTAAGACATGATTGATGTGTCAGGATAGACTTCTCAGATCCTGATAATTATAAAACAGGATTAGTGTGTCAGGATAGACTTTTATGTATAAAGATTGAAATATCCCTCGAATGTTTCACTTTTATTAAATTTGGTTTTTTTTTCTGATAAAAGAAAATCACATGATAATAATCTTTATCAACTTCTCACCTCTTATGTCTCATTCATTCCATGGCATTTCCTTAATTACGTTTTTTAGAAAAAAAAATTAAGATGTAATAAATTACTTTTTTAAACTCAACTAAAAATGATAATTTTATAAAATATGATTTAATAATTATAATAATTGACATAAAAATAAACTTCCAATTAAATCAATTCATTTAATAAAATGATTATTTTTACAAGCATAAGATTTATTTGGTTCAATTCATGCAAATAAACATTACTTTTAAACTCAACTAAAAGGACTAATTTACACATAAAGAATAAATTAATGCATCCAATAGAAAGGTTTATAAGCATAGATGAGAAAATATATTATTAATATAATTTACATACAAATAAACATCCAATAAGATTAATTTATTAATAAAATTTAAGGGGTACATGTCACTTTATCTAAAACTTAGTGTATTCTGATTTTTAACGAAGAAGAAAGTTTATTTTGAAAATTTTCATAATGATAAATGTAAATATAAGTGTGATAAGTATTGAACGAGAGTTAGATGATATAATTGTAATAAGAAGATGTAGTATATGTCATGAGTGAGACAATCCTCATTTTGTAAATCTGGTTTGATTAGAATAAATTTGACTTAAACTTAATTTTTAGTGCTTTAATAATTTTGAATGATATTCATTTTTAACTAATATTATGTGATAAGATATTAAAAAATATGTAATTTTTAATTAATTTAGCATTTATTATATTTGTTTCTTAAATAAAACTAAATATTGTAAAATATTATTTAATCTGGAGTTTAAGAAATTTTTTATCATATTAATATCAATACATATAAAATATTTCGTATTTTTAATTTTTTTTTCAAACAATATTATGTTTTTAATCAATACTAAATGTAAATAGATATTTGCTAATAAGCATTCAAATAACATTTTTTCTCAACAATTTCATCTTATAATTTTCAAAACAAACAATTTTATTTTAATACATCAAGATATACATGTATCATTATTAATAAAAATAAGTAAATATATTTTTTTATATTTAACATTAATTTTTAAACTTGCATAACGTATAAATACTTACTCTTCAATATCAAACTAATGAAATAGTTATTTATTTATATATTACTTATACGACTCGTCATACTTGACAATGAAGAGAGGAATTACGTACAAGTTGACATAAATTTAAACTAGTATTAGCCCAAAATAAATTCACAAATATTCTACTACTTGGCCGAAAATAGAAACAGAAATGATAATAGCATCCAAATTATGAACACTGAATTCTATTTCACTTCTAATGAATAAGATTTAATATTATGAAAAAGGTGTAAAAGAAAAAAAAAATAGATAATATTCCATTCAAAGAAAGATGATCTGGTCATTGAAAAATGCATGCTTACAAAGGAAAAAACAAACTTAGCCCAATCAAAAATACTAAATTACTAATAATATTATACCAATAAGTATTGTCTCGATTTGATATCTAGGTTTAAATTAGTATTTATTCCTTTTATACTAATAGTGTTATGATTTTATGTTTCTTTTATTTTCAGACTCTTTGTTACGTCTATTAGATATCACTATTATGACGTAACACAATAATATCAGAACACTAATATTTTTGGAATGGACTTCAAAATATGAAAAAAAAATCTTGAAGTTAAGATGATTCTTAACAGAAAAACAGAAATATATCTAATTTATTGTTTCATCTGAATAATAAAAAATATTTATTTATTAAAATTTTAATGGGGGAGAAAAAAAAAACTACGAAAATTTATGAGAAAAAAACTGTTGAATTATTGTTATATCAAACCCTGTTCGTACGCTTTTACTGTCATACCTGGCATCGCATTTCATCTACGCCACACAAAAACCAAAACCTTCATTTTATCATTTCAATTTCTCACGCACCGCTTCCACGATTCTCTTATCGCGCTTTTTTAGCACATTCTCGTTTTCTCTCTTCTCTTCTCTTGCTTCTCCTCGCCCTCAATCAATCTCAATTTTCTAGACAAAGTGACAAACAATACTATTAAATACTCCTTTCAAAGAATTATGTAAAAATAATTAATATATTAAATGGGAAGTCCATCGTTATTTAACTTTAATTCTTATTAAAAATAATCTTAAAAAAATCATTTATTTTTTATCAACCAGCTACGTCAAAAAATATATATACAGTAGAAATTGCATAGTACTTAAACTTATATATATAGTAATTGCATAGTACTATTATCATAAATAAATATACTTTTTATAGGGAATCCAGTTTAGGATTTCAACCCCAAATAATTGTACATGCAATCATTTTAAATACACTAATAATTGAGCATATATGCAACGTCATTATAAAACTCATCTTCATATCTATACTTTCGTAAAAATATGAGTTTAATGAATAGGTATGATTAGCGTAAAATTTGTATGCTCTCTAATAAGTAGAAATTATTATGGATATATAAAATTATTAAACGTTATTATAGAAATCAAAAAAAAATTTACTTTCTTTTGTTTTAATAAGTCAATATCATTTTTTTCATTAAATTTATAGTGACAACGTTACTTCTATCAAGTTATTTTTAAATAGAACAAAATTGAGAATATTTGAAATAAAGAAATAAAATTAATTATAAAACTTTCTGTATAATATTATTGGGACGTAATTGAATGGATTTAATTGCTGTTTTTGTTTTGTTGGATATGATAAAGTTGTGATGCAAATGGGACTTTTCTTTTATTATTATTTTTTTCTTTCTGTCTTTCTACGCAACTTTGTGTTCAAAATCATGTAATGGAAACAGTGAGAAAGTTTGGAATGATGGTGACAGGCATGGAAGCAGAACCTCGACATCAATTCGAAGGATAATGGGCTCAATTCAATATTCAATCAATCGCAAACGTTCCTTTTACTAACAAAAGTGGAAAACCATTTCTTTTTCCAAAATGTTAGAATATTTATAATTCTAGATGAAATATTAACGAGTCAAACTATTCAATGAATATTATTTAGAACATATGTAACGATGTATAAAATAGTTTTATAATAAAAATAGTATACTTAAATGAATATTTTATTATTTTATTATTAAAATTAAAAATTTATATAAATAAAAAATCATATTTTATTCTAATATAAATATCATTTTCTAGATTTTTTTTAATTTTTCTATGTTTCACCAATTATTTTTGGAGTCCTGATAATAACTACAGTAAAATTATCTAATTAAAAGTTTATTTCAAATTAAGTTATGTTAGGCTATCTATGTTATCTTTTAGATTTAAAGCTATTTGGAAGTATCCGTATTTCTGAATAGGTAATGAAAACTAGTTTAGATATTTTAATAACTAATTTTATTTTTAAATAGAATCTTATGTTAAAATATCTGGATATAGGAGTTACGTGGTAGTTAGTTTCAAAAATTTAATTACAAGAGTTGTTATTTATGGATTTGAAACGTGTTTGATTGAAATTGTTTGTATATAGTATAATTTAATTTAGATAGGAGGTTAACTAATAATCTTTTAATAACAGTCTTTTTATAATTTTTTGTTATCATTTGTTTATTATAATATTTACTAATTTTAATAACACAAGTTAACATTTTAGTTTTTCTGAATTGGGAACTTTTTGAAAATTGATGTATTTTTCTTGTTATTTTGGTTTCGAACTGAATATGACTTAAGAGTCATATAGTTTGTTTTATATACAAGACTTATTATTTGTCTTATACACTGAAGCAGTAAATTATCACTCAAGCAATATGTATATAACTAATTCAGAATTTACAATGCAAGTGAGAAAAATGTCAAAATATTTTTCTTTCCTATAAAAATAATTTACTCAGGTGTTATACTGGATGAATACATGATGTAACTTACGAATCAGTAATTAATTCTTCTATATTTAGCTAAAAAAATATACACATAAGATGTGACATTATACAATATATTAAAGTATTAGTTAGTCTCTTAAACATCCTAAACTTGTTGGATAGGACTCTAACATGTGAATATCTTTCCAACTTTAGGTGAAAAGGTTAAGTCTTCACTTAAATGTTAATATATAACTACTAAAATAAATAGAGTAATAAAATTCTATCACTATAATTTCTCCAATTAAATTTTATCATGGCTAAATCATTTTAAATATTATCATTTTACTATTCAATATTTTTATTGTGTACTTTAGAAATATAATTACTTTTATTTCTAAATTAAATTTCTACAATATTTAAAGAAGTTATAAATTATTATACTAGTGAATCACGTGGAGTGCACGCATGATCTGGTGAGAGTGGAGGAGCGCATAACAGTCTGTTCATTGATGTGTCGCTTTCGTGATATAGTATTAGCAATAATTTAATCACTAAAAAATATTTAAAATTTTTATGACCAAATGGAGTCAATCCTTTTGTTCGGTCACCACATCACAGTATCATCCTACCACCGATACTATATTTCTCGACCATTTTTTTCTATCTATTCAAAAATCACGAGATATTGACCCGCGAGAATTTGCTTTCTCGAGAAAGTGCGCTTCATAATTTCCTTTCCATTTCTCTCTCTGCTCGCTTTGTGTGCCCAGTCTGAATGCGAGTAAATTTCTTTAATGGAAATACTAAATGCACTACTATTTTACCATATTTATGTATAGATTTAATAACATTTCTTATTATAAGATTAGTGTTTTGGAATTTAATATTTAGTAAAGACTAATTATTGTCACAGATTTGATCAAATAATAAATTAATATATATGTTTTAAAGTTTAACATTTAAATATATTTTAAATAGTTGAAGTGTACCACCATTTTAATTTTAACCCATATACAAAATTGTTTGTCAATACATAGGTTATTATAACAAATAAATTAACCATTATAGTTATTAAATTTTGTTTTTGCTTTAGTAATAATAATAGGGTAGGTGATATGATTTTTTCAATATTATTTCCTTTCACCAACTATACAACATTAATTCATCTTCTGCACTTGTGTCAGTATTGAAACCCTAATTAATTTTATTGAAACTTTAAATCTTAAATTAAATTTTTAAGTTTTAGAATGTTGACAATGTTAATTTATATTAATGTTGTTATTAAATTTTAAGGTTAAAAAATTTAATGGACCTTCAACTATTGATCTTGATTGTATTTATGTTGAATTAAATAAATTAAAAACAATTAACTTAAATGGAGAAAATGTAAATTATATATCTACATTTAAATTGATATTTTTTTATAAAATTTACTCAATTACATATTAAAGTTTGTGATTTTATATGTGAAAGACATTTCATGTCATGTGATATTATATTGTAAGATTTTATAGTTGATATTATGTGTCAGTGCATATGAGTTTGTAAGTGAACAATTTTGTTTAATTATTGTATGAAAACAACTTTTAGGTTATGCCTGTGAACTTATCCATTTGTGTATCGTACCATTTCAATTGAAAAACTTTGAATAAGTTAAATACAAGCTAACTGTAATAGAAATAATGTTTTAATCATACTTAAGTCATAAATAAGTAATCATATTTTGTTTTTTATTAATTTAAACTATAAAAATAAAATTAATTTTTTATTTTTATTTTTCTTTCTTTAAATAAAATGAAGTGAACTAAAAATATTCCTTATGTTTCCTTTCATGGATCCATCTCCCCACAAGATGATTAAAGGTATTGGAGAAGATGTTTGTGGTGTTAACAATAAGAGTGACATACCCAACATTTACCTTATAAAGCTCCAAAACCTCTCTGCGAACATGTGACAAACTGCCACAGCTTAACCCTTCAACCAACACTTACCCAATGTCTTTTCATCTTTCCTTAATAGATTATTTTATATACAGATGAAAACTTTTTCAAAAAATGAATAATTGAGAAAATTTTTGTAAAGTAAGATACATAAGTAAATTTAATTTATATTTTTTTATACATTCGCATTTTCTCCTCTTATAAGTGCTTGTTTAAAAAATTATCTAACACATTAATACTTTTTTTTCTTTTACTTCTTAAGATTTTATTGCTTAATCTCATTTCTGAAGTTGTTGGGAGTTTAAATAATATTGAAAAAGGAAACCAATAAAGATAGCTAAAATGTCTATTATCACTAATATTTTTATTTCTTATATCAATAAAATTATAAACAAGGATGATATAGTCAATAGTCTAGTCATTAATAAGTGTATTCTTCAATTTTACTTTAAATTTTATCTATTACATTACTTATATTTTAAAGTGGAAATTTTATTTTATACTAAAAAGTCTTACTGGTAAGGTAAAACATCATTTTCATCTCTCTCACCACTGAATATAATTGTGAGTTTTTTTTCTAATTGGAATTCACAGTATCATGTATCATTTTATTTTGCCAAGAGTAGACATTAGAATAAATCCAAATTTTACCCAAAAGGCAACTTTATCTATACATTTTTTATTTATTTTTGGTTGTTTAACATTTGGTACGAGTGTATTTGTTTTGTTTATAAGTATTATTTTTCTAAAAAAATGTAAGTCAAAGATAATTTTGTTTAAAAGTTGAAACGATTTCAATGAGATAAAGTATGAATATTTTTGTTATTTAAGTAAAGAAAAAGTTAATTATTCAAACATTATTTTATATATATTATTTTTCTAGAGACATCATTTCTATTGTGTTTGAATAATTTGCTGAGTGTGCTTTTCTTTAAAAGTATAAGTGATTTCAATGATATAAAGTATAGATATTTTTATTATTTAACTTTATAAATTTATAAATAAAAAAATTTAATTATTCAAACATTATTTCATAAATATACTATTTTTTGAATGACATGATCTCTTAGGTTGTTTTTATGTAAAGTTTGACAGAGATGAATCTCTGATAAGTTTGGGACCTGATATATTTGATTTTATATTTATAATTTTTTTATGAGCAAGTTTGATGACACATTAAGATAAAAGATATGGAAGGTGTGGATATGACCTAACCATGATGTATTTTATCTAAGAACACAATATTAATGAGAAATTGTTCAAATGTTGTATTTTAGAAAAATGTAGAAGTATATGAATATGAGAAGTTATGGGATTACAATTGTTATTGGTATTGGAAAAGGTTAGTTAATATTGTTTTATTGTTGGTTGAGATGTTATTCAAGAGGAGAATTTAATTGAACTAAGTAATTTTTCACAAATCTTTATAATGAGAACTTTATTAAATATTTAAATTACATAATATGATTTACAATAGTTGATGTACTTAATGAAAGCACATAAAGATTTCGAAGAATAATATGACTTGGAACCAATTAAGTAAAATAAAAAAATAAATTAGGTGAAAAACTATGTTTTTTCTTTCAATAAATAACTTAATCACATATATGTTTAAATAAAGCTCTATTAAAAGGTTTTCAACTCACTTTAAACTATTTTTTAGAAGATAAATTAATTTCAAAACGAATAGTTTTAGTTTCATGTCTTTTGATTTTGAAATGAGAAATACATAGAATCATATATAACAATTTTAATATATTAAAAGACATTTCATTCATTAAAAAGATACTTTCAAATAAAGCAATCAGAGTTTTAATAGATTAAAACTAATTTAATATATTAATATTACTTATAGGTGAAATCAATTGATTGAAGGGTTCAATACAAGGACTGAACTTTAACTATTTTAATGTAATAAAAACTTAATTTAACAAATAAAAATAGAAGAAGTGTTCATAATTTTAAGTGGTTTTAATTTATTAAAATGATAATCTAATCAATTAAAACGTTTTTCATTGTCATTTCAAACTAATCAATAATATTTTAACAATTAAAAATAACATTTAATAAGTTACTTATCATTAAGAAAAACTCTAATACATTTAGAGAAATTTTCTATTTGTAATGTATAGTAAAATAAGAGAAATCTTATAATAATATCGTAATTAGCACATATTAATTTAAAAATATATTTAAATATTCATTGATCGTTATTTTTAAAACCTTAAAGGATTCATCAAATACTTGAATTACATATACAACAAATGGAAGTTTTGTATAAGTAGTTTATAAAAGTCAATTTAATGAAATTTTATATGTTGAGAAATTGTTTTGATTGTAACTTTAGTTCATTGAGATATGTTTTATAAATAGTTAAATTCTATTTCCCAGGAATGTAATAAACTTGAACTAGTTCGATCCTTATTTAGTTAGGAAATTATGGAATTTTACTATTTTAGAAAGTTATAACATATTAGTTTTGGTTTAGATTAATTTAGAACAAGTTTATACATTATTACAAATTTTACTTGTTGCATTTTTTATTCAAGCCATATTTTGATCATTTAAATGAAATATAATCAAGAGGAAGGATTCTGATAATTTCATTTATGAAAATTTTCTAGAAGAGAAAAATGCGATATAACTTAGTTTTTATTCAAATGAGTTTTTTTTTCAAGTAAATATTTTTCTTTAAACAAAAATCTTTCAGAGAAGACAGAGGTTATATTTATCTCAACTTTTATTTAAATATTTTTTTTTAAATTAATATATACTTATTCATGCTGAAAAGGAAATATGTAAGAATTGACATTGATAATGATATATAAAATTTTAAAAAATATAATGTAAATTATGTATAATGGAAAATAAAGTATAATAAAATTAATATATATATATATATATATATATAATAAAACTGGGATTTTTTTATATATAAATAAAGCTTTATTATACAAATACATTTACATTTTACTATAAAACTTGTAATATCAAGAAAAATAAATGCATTTACATTTTCAACACTTAAACATAAAAACAACACTTGGACAAAGAAACAGTATAATTGGTTGGGAGGATGCACGTGGTCGGTTTGAGCTTACCACAAAAATGTCATCCAATAGCCACCAAACCCAACCGTCACAATCAAACTTAAAAATACCTTAAATGCTCAAATAAATTCCAAGACTATCCTCTTTTTTTTAATTATTTAGTACTAATTTTAATTGAGTTTATAAATTATTTATAGTTTACTCTTTAACTTCTGTATCTAATAAGGTCTTTTGTATAGCTTTTGTTTAAAAAATTAACCAATTAAACAAAATTATAAATTTAATATTTAGGGTTTACAATAAAGTTGTTGTGCATTTAACTCTAAAGAGACTAATGAAAAAAAAAAAAAAAACATTGGTTGATTAAACTTATAAAAAAAATATATTAGTTGAAAATTTAGATGAAAATATTAAAATTAAACCCTACATAGTACTGACCTAACAATATTGAAATATTAGTGTCTTGTCCAACAAAAATAGATAATCAATAAAATTAATAAATAATTCTTTAACAATGCTACGATCCTAAAAAAACAGGTAGGGTTTGGACTTAGTGCATCTGTCTTTTTTTTTCAATATAGTTTATAATTATTTAGTTTTAAAGTTTATTTAAATATCTTTTATGATATAAATTTTATTTAACAAAACGTCAAAGAAACATTAAATAAATTGTTAACACAGACACATTAAAGTGACACATAATATTTATCATTTACGTAATGCGTTTTGTTAATAAATTATTTTTAATTAAAAATATATTATTTATTTTACATTATGATTAATTCAATAAAAATTTATATTAATTTATTATTTTAAAAATTAACTTAATTATTGAAAAAAAAGTAAAATAACTAAAAGTGGAAAAGAAGTATGTAAATAGAAAGGAGAGTGAGGTACAGAGAGAAAGAGGGTTACAGCTAAAGTTTCTTATTTATTTAAATTAAATTGAAAGTTTTAGAGAGAATGTGGGACCCACCTGTTCATGTCAATCATCAATAGATTGTGGGACCCACTCCTTACCCCTGCCTTTCCCATTTTAAGGTATGTTTACATTTCGAAAATCCAAATAATTTTTTAGTTTTTTTATTATAATTATAATATTTTAAACACTTACCAATTTCTTATTTGCTTTTTTGAAGATACAGTAATCATAAAAGGTATAAACAGAATCTATTCAATGATATAATGGATTAATGTCTTTTAAGTAATTATACTCAGGATCAAATCTAATAAATATTCTTATAACTTTTTTTTTTATTAATGGACTTATAACATGCTTCATTATTCATTAATTTGAATTATTAAAGTGTGAGTTACAATATGATACTTTACATATGTGATAAACTAATATATATATATATATATATATATATATATATATATATATATATTATGCGTGCTTAAAGTTCAATAGTTCTAAAATAAAACTATTACAATCTTCATTTTGGTGATTAAATTAATCTTTGTTTATTACATGTAATCCGTAAGTTCAAATTGATTACAACAAAATTAAACATTGGAAATAATTTATACAGTTAAAACTCTCGTGTTTAACTTTTACCGCGTGAAAATTTTGTCGGCTTTATCATCATAATATTATAAGTCCGAAAAATCATTTACAAAACAAACAAAGTCAAATATATATTACATGAAATTTTAGGTTTTGAAAAATATATGAATAACAACTATTTTTTTTTAATGAGATTGTTCCGTTGTGCGTGTGTTTTTTCCATTTGTATTTTTTTTTTCAACCATTTTGTCTTTCTTTATCAAAAACAACTTGACATTGAGAATTTTCAAAGAGGGCCCCCACCTATTTGTTTTAAAATAAGGGAACACGTTAATAAGTAGTTTTTTTAACATCACGCATATTTTCTACGATAAATAATTTTGTTAAAATTATACAATATTATTATGGAGAATAATACAATTGTATACTTACAAAGTAAATTTAATATCACATATTAATCGAAGTAATTTCATATTAGTTAATATACATTCAATTATTAATTGATAAATAGTTGTTACATTTTTTTCTCCTTTGATATGTTTTTTAAAAACTACCTTTTTTCCATAAATTTGGCAATTCTTAATTATACAATTTTGATAGTTTGTGTTTACTGTTTATGAAAACAACACAACAAAATGTCACATCAAGATGAATTGTTTGAGTGTTTAGTAAAGTTATATGTGATAAACAATATGAGGACACTGGGGGATGAACTTTTATGACATAACATTATTATTCTGGACAATATAGGAGAAAAAAAAAACTGAATACGTTGCCGTGTTTGGTAAGAAGAAAGTAAAGAATATAGTATTGTGGAGGAAAACTAGTGATAGAGAAAGTTTGAATGATTTTTTTTTATTAGCATTTACAGCAGAGAAAATAAACAAGTTTATTTTTTATAAATTAAAATTACTTTATAAATAAATAAAAAGTAAAAAGTTGTTTTTTTAAACAATATAAACTAACTAATTTATTTTTATAAATATTTTTTAATTCTATTAATTCATTATAACAAATCAATTCTGATATTTTTATTTTCTTAAAAGAGCTTTGAAAAAAAAATTAGTTCAAACATGTCTATAATTTAAGTCCACAATTATTTTTAACACACTCTAATGATAGAGACGATTTTAGGAGGGTCACCCTTTGGATTTTTGTACCCCTCAGTGTGAACACACCACTTTTAGTGGCTATTCTCTTTATCTTCTCTATCTTTCTACGTGGATCCATGTTTATTGTGAAAAGTTAACCAACAAACAGATATTTTCAGAATATAAATTAATTTGCATTCACATGTTTAATCAAATATTCTTTATAAATGTTTTAATTGGACCTTTTTAACACAATAGAGATATTTATAGTTGTTTTTTGTTGGATTAAAAAAATACTACTGCAATATTGAGTAAATATGTTGTGATATTATATAAGTTTTCATTAGATTTTATGTATTAGTGATTGAATACTGTTATTTGGTATTTATTTGTATTTTAAATGTTGAGAATTGCTTTTATATCGATTTACGTTATAAGAAATAAAATTGTAATTTATCCCATGTACTTCACTTGTAAAAAAACAATTTTGATTTGACTTAATTAGAATTATTTAATTAAATTTAAAGAATAAAACCAAAATCTGTTTTAGAAATAAAAAGAAAGTTGTTAAAAGACACTTTGGTTTTGATGTTAAAATGTGCAATTCTAAATCATGAATAATTGAGGTTAGATATCATCTTTTTGCATTCTACACATGTTTGGTTTTCGACAGTTGGGAGAAATTCTATAGAAGATCGTGATTTGCATATTGGATTTGTGTTGTCGTTTGAAGTGAAATAACAAATGTTATATTTATAACAATTATTGACTCACAACTAACTTTTTAAGTGTCACTAAGATTTTGTTTTTGTTGTGAATGATTTTACTGTGTTAGGGTTGCTTTTCAAAGTTAGTTATGATTCAATTGTTAATTTATTTATGTTTATGTGGATTTTGAGATTATCTAAATTGTATTTTCTATTTTATAAATAGTTAGAATTTTGGAATTTGAAAATATACATTGGATTGAATATAAAATTTAACATTTGTAACAATAATTTTAACATAGTCAGTGAAGGTGTAATAATGCTCAAAGACGGACATGTTAGTGTGCAAAACTGTGTAAAAGGTTTAGACATGATTTTGTACTAGACTTAAAAAAATTATAATTATACTTAGGACAGAGTTGTAACTATGAATATTAGATAATAAATAAGTGTTGATTTAAGTAAAAAAATAATATATATATATATATATATATATATATATATGTATATATAATTATAATATTTATAGTGAGTAAAGGTTAAATTGTTATAATTAGAAAAAAAGAATTTTCTTCTGATAAACTTAATAAATGATTCAAGTAAATACTTGTAAACAATTATATTAGTTTTTAAACAAGATAATAACAATATTGATAGAATTAATGTGATTCTACATTCTGTTCCAACTTTACAAATGTAAGTCTTGACTTTTTTTACTTCAAATTTATAAGTATTTATTTTCATTAATTATTATAATTATTTTTTCACCGAAATAACCAATATTATTTCTAGATCGATATTTTCTCAATTAATATCTGAGACACATATTTTTAGCAGATATATGTTAGATTTTCCTATTACATCTTTCATGATGATTTTTTAGTCAACAGTTCTACATTTTTTTTTTCAATTAGCGTTGTCATTATGATTTTTTGACTAAAGTTTGTTACAATTACGTTAAATAGGACAATTTTTTACCAAATTTAACTACGATTATTTTGACCAATTTTAGAGTTTTCTTTTTTCAACCAATAACAACTCAAAGTGGATCAGGAAAGTATTGACAAACAACATCGATATCGTACTTTGATTGATTTGAGCTAAAATATTAATATGAAAATAACCTCAACCAATATTATTTAACAAAAATCTTTCTTAAAATTATTTGAAAAAATATCCCTAGGTTTAATCGAAATGTAACTTAAATTAACTTTCATTGAAAAACATTATGGGTTGATATTTTTGAATTTTCAAATATTATTTAATATTAAAACATTTTTTTAATTTGATAGTAATTGAAATATTTTATGAAAAATTAAAACTCAATAAATTTAATTTATTATATTTGAATAAAATTAAATTTAATGCATTTAATTTTTCTAAAAATTTAGACTTCTTATCCAATACTGAATATATCTTATAAAAAAAAAAGCTTATTAGATAATAGATTACCAAAGTAATAAACTCTACTTTTATGTTCTATAATATCTTTTCACAGGCAGAATTTTAAGAATCTAACCTTTTTACTATATATATTTAAGGGATATAGTTATTTGTTAATTATATCAAACCATAATACTTATATACATATTTAATAACAATTAAAGTTTTCTTCTAATAATCTATGTTGACTTTTAATATTAAATTTTACTTTATAAGTTATTATGATAAACATTTAATTTTAATTGAAAAATAACATTATACGTACTTACCAAATTATAATTTTCCTTGTATAATTAATTAATATGACAATATATGTTAGACCAACCAGCAAGGACTTGGGTTGCTAACCATATTTCCTTTAACGAAGTTTATCTTCTAAATAAAATATTCCAACCAAAATGTAAAAAGGTTAAGTTTTAAGTCAACAAACAAGTTCTTTATGTGTTAATATGTGAATGTCCATTCCATGATCAATTTGTTTCCTCTAAAACAAAATATTAAATTTTAGTTTCGAAAATTAAAACAATATTAAAAGATATTACTTTCATTAAATGGTTCCATCGGTTCCTTCCTAGCATCTTTTCTCCATAAATAAATATATTTATATATTTCTTTAAACAATTTAGTCTCAAATACATCATTATGCAAAACGAGTAACTTTAGATTTCCAGAGAATAAATTATATACAAATGTGCTTTGAAAACAAGCTTATTGTCACTTTCCCAAAGTAAATTGTGATTTGTGGTTAATTTTTTCCTTTTTCAATTTGATTTTTTATTTTTTAAAATTATGATTCTCCATCACTTTATTTTTTGAATATTTATATTTATTTTAACTAGGTGGAAAAGAACCGCCAGAGGTACACACCTGACAAGGACAATAACCTACACACCTCTCTGACCACACATTTAATTCACTTCACTTACTTTACTAACTTTTCATCTCACGGTACATCTCGCGCGCGCAAACACCCAAAATATCGTACCTCGAGAATGCCCCACACCACACGGTGATAAAACGCGCATCTCGCAGTGGCAAGCATCGTAATATTTTGCTAACTCTGGGGTCAAACTTATGGGACCCCTCCGAGAAACTTTGTCGTTACTGGGGGATCTTAACCCAGTAAAAGTCGCTTTCTCAGCAACTATCCTCGCCTTTCCCCTACCCCTCCACCTCGAATCTTCACCGTCTGATATGCCACGTCATCATCTTGTCTAACATGAACTAAACATCCAATGGTTGATGTCATAGAGTGGCTTGATGTCGCGTCAGCATAGGAAAATTACCCCCATTCTGGAGCTGAAGGACAGCTGTTAGCTCGAGATTCCGAGCCGATTGTTTAGACAAAACCGAAGCCGGCTTAGTGGGTCCCGCAATTAACTGCACTTGTATTATAAGTGCGTCTGCTTCCCTGATAGCCTATTGTAATAGATTGATAGGTCAAAGAACTTATCACCTCCACTATCTGTCGCCTCCTATATAAAAAACACCCTATTTCTGCAAGTTCAAATGACCTCTTTCTCTCTCTATATATATTTTCAAGTTTCTAGAGAGAGAGCGAGTAGATTAGTCCATTTCCGCAAGGAGAGAGAAAGTGCAAGAATCGGAAGAGAGACAGAGAGCGTTTGGTTTGTGATGTGTTAGCTTTGAAGGTTAGAGTTTCTACCTTTCATGTTTCCGAATCTGCGGCTTTTTGATTTTTTTTTTTTTTGAAATTTTATTAAAAAAATTATGCTCTTTTTTTTAGGTTGAAACTTTTGGTTCATGCATCTTAGATTAAAGCTGCTTTGTTGATCGTGTAGGATGTAGATAGAGTCAAATCGTTTTCGTGTTTCTTCGTTTTCGTTTGGCCACCGAAACCGCATCGTTTTTTTTTTCTAGGTTAATTTTGGAAAATAGAGAGGGTTTTCTCCATAAATAAATGCTTCTGGCTAGATGATTTCATTGACGGTGCGGATTTTGATTATTCGTCTTTTTTTGTATTTTTATTTTAATTTATTTTCTGTGGTTTACATGGCTGACCCTAGCTGCTATTATTTTTTTCTTTTATTTTTTGGTTTTGCAGATCTAGTTCACTGTTGCTCATTTCAGTGTGTATCTAATCGAAGACGAAGGGGTTCCGATGTCGTCTCTTAGTAGGGAATTGGTGTTCTTGATCTTGCAGTTTCTCGATGAGGAAAAGTTCAAAGAGACTGTGCACAAGTGGGGCTAGTTTGTTATTTTGTTAGGTTATTTTTGGTGTTTTATTTATTTATTTTATTTATGCCACATTTATTAATTAACTATTTTTTTTGGGTTGAAAATGATAGGCTTGAGCAGGAATCAGGGTTTTTCTTTAACATGAAATATTTTGAGGATGAAGTGCACAATGGGAATTGGGACGAGGTGGAGAAATACCTCTCTGGTTTCACCAAGGTTGATGATAATAGGTATTCTATGAAGATTTTCTTTGAGATAAGGAAGCAGAAGTATCTGGAGGCTTTAGATAAGTAAGCTCACAACGAATCCACATTTAGATTGTTTGTTGACTCTGAACATTTAAATTGCATGTTCTACTAGCAGACAAGTTTAAGTTTAATTAACCGTTTTCTTATGTAGGCATGACCGGTCTAAGGCAGTAGAAATATTAGTGAAGGATTTGAAAGTGTTTGCTACATTTAATGAAGAATTGTTCAAGGAAATCACACAGCTTCTGACATTGGAAAACTTTAGGTACCAATGTTAATTTTTACTCCTGTTCTCAGTGTAAAAAAGTTCTGTAAGAAGCAGCTAATGAGTTTCTGTTGACACAGGGAGAATGAGCAATTGTCTAAGTATGGCGATACAAAGTCTGCACGAGCAATCATGTTGGTTGAGCTCAAAAAGCTCATCGAAGCAAATCCCTTATTTCGTGACAAATTGCAATTTCCCAACCTTAAAAACTCAAGGTTACGGACTTTAATCAATCAAAGGTAATCTTTTTATGTCCAAACATTGATTTTCTCATTATGGAACACATATTTGTGCTTTGAATGTGAAATAACTTTCTTGTACCCAATACATTCATTTAGTTAGTGTCTTAATTTACAATTGATGGAGGTCATCTGCCATATTTATAATTCAGTGCTTGGTGGTTTATAAATGCTTGATGTCAATTTCCATTTGTATGTAACTAATGTTTTCATCAAAACTAGTTCCATCAATCTGTATCTAGTGCAATGTGATGCAATATATGACTGTATTTTTGAGCCCCTTTTATGTTAAATTGTAGATCATTGTTATGCATGGTTGCACTAGGTTTTGTACTGCAGATACACTTCTGAGTATTTGATTAAATTATCTTCTAGTAAGTAACAAAGAATTGCTTTCCTTTTTCTTTTAATTGCAGCCTAAATTGGCAGCATCAACTTTGCAAGAATCCACGGCCAAATCCTGATATAAAAACACTTTTCGTGGATCATTCATGTGGACAACCAAATGGTGCACGAGCTCCTTCACCTGCTAATAATCCATTACTAGGATCTTTACCAAAGGCTGGAGGATTTCCTCCACTTGGTGCACATGGGGTGGGTTCCTGAACTGATTTTCTACCTTCTTGTGGTGTCATGGACATCATTACATGTCTCTGTTATGTTTATATTCTTATTTTGGTGCTGGACCTTCTTTTTTACAGCCTTTTCAACCTACTCCAGCACCAGTGCCAACACCCCTGGCTGGTTGGATGTCGAATCCTACCACTGTAGCACATGCTGCGGTTTCTGGAGGTGGAGCTATAGGTCTTGGTGCTCCATCAATTCCTGGTATTATTCGCAAACTCTTTAGCTGTTGTCGTAACATGATCATATCAAATTTATCCTTGACTTTTACATGTTTCACTGCCTTGTTAAGCTGCTTTGAAGCATCCTAGGACTCCCCCAACTAATCCTTCTGTTGACTATCCATCTGGAGACTCAGAACATGTTGCTAAGAGAACAAGGCCTATTGGAATTTCGGATGAGGTAATCTGGCTTTGCTTGTAGACATAATTAGCGATTAATTGGTAGGCAAATCAAATTTTGACCTCATGTTTTCTGCTATTCATCACTTCATGCAGGTGAATCTACCTGTCAATGTGTTATCAGCAACATTCCCAGGTCATGGTCAACATAGTCAAGCTTTTAACGCACCTGATGACATACCTAAGACTGTTGTGCGAACTCTTAATCAGGGTTCATCTCCTATGAGCATGGACTTCCATCCAGTTCAACAATCTTTACTTCTTGGTCTGTTGCTCTTCTAAGGCCTTTTAATAGTATTGCTTTTTAAGTTGCATGTATTTGGTACTAAATTTCTGTTTTAACTTATATTTGATGCCCTTTGTCAGTTGGTACAAATGTGGGAGACATTGCTTTGTGGGAAGTGGGTTCTAGGGAGCGTTTGGTTTCAAGGAACTTCAAAGTTTGGGATCTTAGTGCATGTTCAATGCCATTTCAGGTTGTCTCTTTACCTTTATGTATGAATGTTATTGATAGTAATCTGTGCTGAACCATATGACTTGTAATTTTGTCATCACTGAACAAAAACTAATTATGATAAATTCAGGCTGCTCTTGTTAAAGATCCGGGTGTTTCTGTCAACCGCGTGATTTGGAGTCCGGATGGTGCTTTATTTGGTAAGTTAAGGATTTTCTAATTCTTCAATGTTTGAATGATGATAATAATATTATATTTGTCTTGATATGACAACTGAACTAATCAATAATGTATTTATGTTTGTTCAATGAACAGGAGTTGCTTATTCAAGGCACATTGTTCAGATATACTCTTACCATGGTGGGGATGAAATACGACATCACTTGGAGGTACACACTTGCATGCATATATACATAATGGATACACATATCTGCATCTTTTGTATTTGATTACTTAATGATCCTGATTTCTAGATTGATGCTCATGTTGGTGGAGTAAACGATCTAGCATTTTCCCACCCAAATAAGCAACTATGTGTGATAACTTGTGGTGATGATAAGACCATTAGGGTAAGTTTTCAGAGTTGAGCTTGGTTTGTTGTAGTGGAGAAGCTGAATGTGTTACTGACTAAATTTTATAATTGAAGGTATGGGATGCTGCTTCGGGTGCAAAGCAGTATACATTTGAAGGTCATGAGGCTCCTGTTTATTCTGTCTGCCCACATTATAAAGAAAACATTCAGGTTCAAACTGACTTCCGAACCTTTATGGATTGTTAGTTGGGTTGGTTTTCTTGCTGACGCTCATTGTCTTGTGATGTTGTAGTTCATCTTTTCAACAGCTTTAGATGGAAAAATAAAAGCATGGCTGTATGACAATTTGGGATCTCGTGTTGACTATGAAGCTCCTGGTCGTTGGTGCACAACCATGGCTTATAGTGCTGATGGTACAAGGCATGTACTCTCAACAATGGATCCTTCTATTGTGCCGATTCTTGCTGCTTAGTTGGATTATATTTCCTTTTCATTACCCAATGTTCAAAAGTTTTTGGCTATCAACGTATGCGACAGGCTCTTTTCATGCGGGACAAGCAAAGATGGAGAATCCTCTATTGTTGAATGGAATGAGAGTGAAGGGGCTGTGAAGAGGACTTATCAAGGATTTCGTAAGCGATCTTTGGGTGTTGTGCAATTTGATACTACCAAAAATCGATTTTTGGCTGCTGGTGATGATTTCTCCATCAAATTCTGGGATATGGATAATGTTCAGCTTTTGACAACTGTTGATGCTGACGGGGGTCTCCCTGTAAGTTAATTATTTTATTGAAAGTTGGAGAGCTAGCCTCTAGAAATTGTAGTTGCTTGCTAATTGTTGTCTGATCTACACTCTAGGCAAGCCCGCGTATTCGTTTCAACAAGGACGGAACACTTTTAGCTGTCTCTGCAAATGAGAATGGAATCAAAATTTTAGCCAATGGGGATGGTATTCGTTTCTTGCGCACACTGGAGAATTCTTTATATGATGCTTCAAGGGCATCAGAAGCCTTGACAAAGGTAGACTTATAGATGTTGTACCTTGATCATTTCTTATTTGTTATTAATAAAACCTAAATCTAACACAATGTTTGTGGCAGCCTACGATTAATCCAATTTCAGCTGCTGCCGCCGCTGCAACCAGTGCGGCACTGGCAGAGAGGGCTTCATCTGTAGTAGCTATTGCTGGAATGGTTTGTGATATTGTCTTTGTATATCAGTGGGACTCGTAATTTATTTGCTTGATAGTTGTACTGTTCTTTTTTAATTTTTATTTTATTGTTCAATGTGCAATTCTTAATAAATAACGCATATTATTCACTTATTGGGAGATAGGAAATATCATACTTATTATGATTTATAATAACTATGATTTATCATCTCTTCAGAATGGGGATACCCGAAACATGGGTGATGTTAAACCCAGAATAAGTGAAGAATCCAATGACAAGTCAAAGGTATGGAAGCTCACTGAAATCAATGAACAATCCCAATGTAGATCCTTGAAGCTACCGGAGAATGTAAGAGTAACTAAGGTATGTTACTTCAATTGTATTGTATACCCCCTCAGTAGAAATTTAGTAACAAACTTATTGCAGCCTTACAAACGTTTTCATGGTTAGTTGTGTTATCTCAAACCCATTTTAGTCCACAATTCTAAGCGAAAAACTCCTTTAAAGTGAATTCATCCACCCTTAATTTAATCTTAAGCGAACATGATCTTTATCAGTAGATGATTGGATACACCCTTGGCTGCTTACTTTAAAAGAGCCTTTTCCTATTATCTGGTAACACTAGTATCTTATGGACTTGGGTTATGCAACTAAGGAGAATTGTGGATTTCTTATTTCCATGTAGTTTTGCAGGAAATGTTTTCCTATTCTATGTACCATCTACATAGAACCTGTTTTGTGTGTCTTGATGCAGAAACGTTGGTGGTGAAATGATCCTTAATTGTTTATACAAAAATGTTTTAATCCCTAAATATGGCTTTTAATAAAATATAATTTTAAAAAAGTGATTGGACAATTGTGACCTTCATTCTTGTGAGGTTTCTCTGGCCAACTACTCTCCTTGAAGGAAATTGTGATTTTTTTTTTACAGATATCAAGGTTGATATATACAAATTCAGGTAATGCTATTCTGGCGTTAGCATCAAATGCCATTCACCTGCTGTGGAAATGGCAGCGAAATGAGCGTAACTCATCTGGCAAGGTGTGAGAACATGTGAAGTTTCTTTTGTCAGATTACTATTCTCTATTCAGAAATTGACATTCGGAACTATACTCCCTTTTGATGTTGATATTTTATCCTGTAGGCCACTGCTACCTTGCAACCTCAGTTGTGGCAACCGTCTAGTGGCATCCTGATGACAAATGACATTGCTGATAGCAATCCTGAGGATGCTGTACCCTGCTTTGCATTGTCCAAAAATGACTCATACGTAATGTCTGCATCAGGAGGGAAGATATCTCTGTTCAATATGATGACTTTTAAGGTAACCTATGAGCGTTGCCATTATTCAAGACCATGTTTTGGAATTATGCCAATTAACCGATTTCAATCTTCCTGGCTAAGTGCAGACTATGACAACGTTCATGCCTCCACCACCTGCGGCAACCTTTCTTGCTTTCCATCCTCAGGATAACAATATTATTGCTATAGGCATGGATGATTCCTCTATTCAAATATATAATGTCCGTGTTGACGAGGTATAACGCAGATGGCTGTATGTGAACAGTTTGTACTCATGATTTGAGATCTTTTGTTGTTAATGCACAGTTCTTTTGCAGGTTAAAAGCAAACTTAAAGGCCATACTAAAAGGATTACTGGTCTTGCTTTCTCTCATGTATTGAATGTATTAGTTTCATCTGGAGCAGATGCTCAGGTAATAATAGCTTAATATAATATATGTGTCTTCAGAATCTGGCTTTTCTATGATTCAATTGCATACAAGAACTTAGATTTGAATCTTTAACTGGTTTCCATGGCAATGCAACTTTTACTGTGATGATACGTGGAGTTACTTTTGTACCCTGTTTATTATGCAGATTTGTGTTTGGAACACTGATGGATGGGAAAAGCAGAAGTCTAGATTCTTGCAGCTTCCTCCTGGGAGGACACCACCGGCACAGTCAGATACCCGTGTACAGTTTCATCAAGATCAAATACAGTTCCTGGTTGTACATGAAACTCAGCTTGCCATTTATGAAGCAACAAAACTAGAAGGTCTAAAGCAGGTCAGTCTCAGTTCAATATATCATGTGAATAATTTTGACAAACTTTTTGTCTGATGCCAATAGCTTCAATTGTAGTGGTGCCCGCGAGATTCATCTGCACCAATATCGCATGCAACATTCTCGTGTGATAGCCAGCTTATATATGCCAGCTTTTTAGACGCAACAATCTGTGTATTTAGTGCTTCAAATCTCAGATTACGTTGTCGTATCAATCCTTCTGCATATCTTCCTGCAAGTGTCAGGTAATCCTTTTATCAAAGTGTTAATTTTCTTACCCTTCCAAAATGAGAATCCATCTGAAAATGAATATAATTGTGCCATTTAGAATTTATTATTTTTTTTGAGTTACCCTGGATTATTCTTAGTTTAGAATGTGCTTGTAATTAATCTTTGACATGCTTTTTGTTGAATACTAACATTGTCTTCATGAAGCAGTTCCAACGTACAACCACTTGTAATTGCGGCTCACCCACAGGAGCCAAATCAGTTTGCTGTAGGACTGTCGGATGGTGGAGTTCATGTTTTTGAGCCCCTTGAGTCTGAAGGCAAGTGGGGTGTGCCTCCTCCGATTGAGAATGGGTCAGCAAGCAATGTGGCAGCTACTTCGGTTGGACCTTCTTCAGATCAAGCTCAAAGATGATCCATGTCAGCCGAAGACAAGTTTCTTTTACATACTTGGCTTGCTGGCCAGTTTTAAGAACTAAATTTGTACTTAACTTAATGCAGGGCGCTCTTCAATTTAGTTGATCCAACTAAGTTAAATCCATCGATCGTGCTGTGCACAAAATCACATCATGCCAGAGCCCTGGAGCAACTCGTTTGGTTGAAGGCCAAAACCACATTGTAATTTGCCGATAGATGTGAAAAATTCTTTTTAAGTTTAATGCTACAGATGATGTACAAGTTCTTTTCAGCACTTTCAAACCGCTTCTGGCTATTTAATTAGATTGATTGATCCTAACTTGTTGCCTTGTGTTAGTTCCGTTCCAGTCTTGCATGTAAATTACTGTGCTAATCTTTCATCTTCATCGTTCCCGTATTTTCTGTATGATTTTTTAATGGGTATTGTTGTAACTCGTGTCACGTAGTGTACCCAAGAAAGAGGTCTAGAGCACTAAATATGTTTTATACCATCTTTTGGTTCAGAATTCAGGTACGAGCTATTTGCTTTTAGTAGCTGTAAAAGCTGTTTGGTTTTCTTACTGTTGATTGTTTTAAAATGTTGTTTATTACTTCTGAAGGTCTATATAGTAAACAGTAAGTAACAAAGTTGTATTGTTATTTATATAATTCTTTCGAAAAAGAAAGTGAAATGTTTTTTAATTAAGTGAAAATAAGTTAGTAATCATTTTTTTGTGCATGAATATACAAGTTCAAAATAGAACCTTGAATGGCTGCTCTAAAAATTTTCACTACGTGGGCGTGTTCGTAAAAGCATTTTAACTGCCATTGAACCAGCTTAACAAAAATTTAGTTTCTCAGAAAAGGAAAGAGATTGCAATTGTGTTCCCTCATTTTAAACGTTGGAGAGCACTGTTGAACTGTTGGCAGTGGCAGTTGACATGTTTAAAATATTAAAAAAAATGCCGAATTTTAATGTTTGAGCATTAAATTTGGGGATAGGCTCTGTAGTCCACGAGTGTTTTGATTAAGATTATATGCTGCAATTTGTGGTTGCGTTGATGAAGGTCCATAAATGCATGATTTGAGTTGGGGGACCTAGTGTACCTACCTAGGGTAGGGTCTAATATGAATACGTGATTTATTTTCAGACCTATACAATTGAGATCACCCTTCACAGTCAGTGCTGCTGTCACTTGTTTGGCACCAACACTGCCAGGCCCCTCCTCCTCGTTCAGATCAATTTCACTTTCCCCGAAAAGAAAATACTACACCACGACATGTAAATTTCTATAAATAAATACTCAATATCGGCGTGCTTACAGATTCATATTAAATATTTTAGAATTGAAATTGAAAAATAATTATAAGATGGTCCAATAAATAATGTTTTAACATGTTTTGAAGACCGGTTATTGAATTGGTAAGGACACCGATTCAAGTCCAATAGGAGATTGAACCCATATTAATAAAATAATGCAAATAAATTAATATATAATAATAACATTAAAAAAATAATATCATAATAATACTAAAAAATAGAAATAACATAAGTTATTTATATTCACAATACACCTAATAATTAAATATACTATAATATTTAAATTCGGGCTTTAACAAAACATATTACTACTCTTTAAAAAAAGTATTTTATTTTAAAGAAAATGACAATAATTTTTTATTTTTAAGGAAAAAAATCAAAATAACACTAAATATTTTTTTAAAACTTTTTGACCAATTTTGTTCAATTTTAACGATTTTTACCTATTTACCAGTTTTTAATTCGATTTAATTAAAGATGTGGGTGCACTTCGCATAACAAATGTTTATAACATTTCATAAGAATAAGAAACTAATTACTACTTTATTACTCTATTTCATCTTAACATGCAATATTTATTTAAAAAGGACAATTGAGTAGTGCTTCTTTTACCAGATAACATACCAACATACGTTAAATTTATTATAACTTCAAATAAGGAACAATGTTTTTATTTCCTCTATTTTAAATTAATTATCTCTTCAGTAAAACTAGTACTTTTGTATCTAAATTTAACATAAAAAACGACTTTCACATATTTTAATAAAAGTTAATAAATTTAAAAATATAAAAATAACAATCAAATTTAACCATTAACACATTAAGTAAAAAATATTTGAACAATTAGGTTGATTAACTTAATATTCTACAATGATAAATGATAAAAAGGTGATTGGTTAGGTGATGTATACATAGAAACTGAAATGATAAAAAGGTAATATCAAATATTAGATTGGTTAACTTCATACGAATTGTTTTCTTTTCTATATAGAGATTGATTTTATGAATGTTTCTCGAACGAGACTGGAAGTGGTAAATATAGATTATATAATCATACATTAGTTAGGAGTTTAAAAATTTAGATTATATAATTAAATTTTTTAATTACTTTTTTCTCTCAACCAAACCGTATGATTTATGTTGAAAATTAAGAATAGAACAAAACTGTTTATTATATTTGGATATAAAACTACATATGTAGAGCTAAATATATATTCTAAAAATTATTTTATAATTTAATTGTATGTATTAGTAAAATGTAATAGCAAATTTATATTATAGCTTTTAATTATAAGATTAAGTAATTTGTTTATAAATACAAGAAAAAAAATATAAATCATTAGTACAATAACCATAACAAAAAAAAGACATCTCTTTTTGTTTAGGAATTTTTCATCATAAAATGTTTATTAATTTTGTATAAAAGAATATTGAACAACTTTATGATACAAACTGGTGAAACTGACAAAAACTTTATGATAACCTTTAAATAATAATACACAATTTTAAAACTTCCAAGTTGTAGAAAACATTTGATTTCACATTTCAAAAGCGGCAAACCAAAAAAAGCGAATTATTAATATATTAACCGCTGCTCCATAAAAAAATATATTCGTCAATTTATCACATTGAATATTCAGTAGCAAATACGTCCTTGCAGAATTCTTTTTCATTATAAGCTATTTACAAGACAACCAAACAAAAAAGCAAGCTTCGCATCACACAGAGAATTACACCTTCCATAAAGCCATTATTATAGCCTATGTACAATTTGAGGTCGTCTTTCCATTCTTCTCTGACATACATTAGTACGTCTAACATATATTTATAATATATATATATATATATACATATACACAGATAAGAACACCGCATTAACTAACCTGGCCGAAAGCTTACCAGATTCGGGAGGTATGTTGATTTCAGTTTCTTCATGTCATTTGCCGTCACCTTACAGGACTCCAATGTCAGAGATCTCAACTCCTTCAGTGCTTTCAAATGCTGCAGACCAGCATTGGTGATACGAGAATTTGAAACATTCAAAGAAACCAACCCAGTAAGCCCTGAAATTATGATCATAAACGTGTGATCACAGACATATAGCTAACTACGATCACATAAGTTTATCGACTCCGGCCAAAGGAATAAATGCAAACTGTTTTTCATTAAGAAAATACCAATTTAGAGTAAGGGAAATCTAAAGCAGCCATGATTCACAGAAGCTTCACGTCTAGAGCTTAATATCTGCTATGGTCTTGGGCTTTGAAAATACAAAATAAGTGCCAAGTCTTGTATAAAAAAAGAAAACAGCAAAACAAAAACACCCCGCCTTTCATTAAGAACTGAATGTAAAGCATCTTGCAGTCCCAACACAACATTGACTATAAACCCCCCTCGTCTTCCATATAACAAAAGAACAGGCTACAATAACCTTCTCAGTGAATGAATGGCACGACCTATATATACATGATAACTACATTAACAAAGATAGCGTCAAAAGGACCAGTAAAGCAAGACCAGGGTCTAGTTATATTCAATCACCACTTGACTATAACTTGTAAACGGTGCTATAATACTGCCCTTGCATATCCCCATGAAGGTATGCATGCTTGATTCTAGACAAAGATTCATCGAAAATAAAGACAATACCAAAGCTGACACATTTAGATGCTTTTTCCTAACTTCAAATTGGGTTATTGCCTTGGCAACCTAATTTAACTAAACTTGACAGCACAACCAAAATATTTACATACTAACTGCATAATTCATTTAGGACTTGAACTTCCCAACTAGAAGCCCCAGGAATGGCCAACTAATTGAAGCATTTAGAACTTTCACAAGCAGACACCCTTCCAAAAGAAGGCCATCTGATCCTGTTTAATCTATAACCCAAGCCCTACACTACAACTTGTTCGTATTCTTTTATGTGATTATTTAGGTTTTCAACTTAGTCAAGAAGGAAAAAAGGGCAAACAGAATGAGACCACATACTTGTCAGATAAAACAAAGGAATGCAACCGTACCAGAAATTAACTCAAGAGTTTTGTCTGTAAGATTGCTGTTTTGTGATAAATTTAAGCAGACCAGAGAAGAAAGCTCTTTGATATTTTTCACACCAGCATCAGTTAAAGCTCCACCACATATTTCCAAAGACCTCAAGTTCCTAAACTCTGTTTCACCACAAAGAAAGTTGACAAACCAATGAATTCAACTTGTAACTGATATGGGCTCAATCAAATAACAGTAACATTCTGTCAGTTAATTCCATGTAAATATCACTTATCATAGGGGAATTAAGATTGAATTTGAATCTTATTTGACAAGAGAAGTTCACTTCACACAATTTACAGTAAATATCAGTCAGTCTGAGCAAATTGCATATCACATGATCAAATTGACATTTAGTGATCAGATTAAACTTAAACAAAAATAATGTATGTGAACTAAGCATATGAATTAAGAGACAACCATAATCCAATTAGATTTCAGATAAAATTTAGCTCTTGTAATTTAACTGCAAAGAAAAGACAAGACATCTTCTATTTGTCATAGAAAAATAAGAAACACAAAAGGCCAGAAAAAAAAGAAGAAAACCATATCGAAGGAAAAAGGTAATAATGAACATATCCACGAATAATATTTAGTTAATATATTGCATATGCCAAAGTAAGTATTTAGTGATATATTGCATACTTTTCAAATAGCTTGTACCAAAATCCGTGATTCGTGCACCAAACAAATCCAGGTCAGTGAGGCCAGTCAAACCTGCATTGCCAAATTCATAATTATGCATGCTGCAAAAGATAGAAAATCAAAATGCCAAAATACCTTAAGCTAAGACTAGCAAAATTTGTGCCAACTCAAGTCACTCTATCACCATATCATATGGGATGCATGTGTAAAAACTTTTACACACAATGAGTGCATAAAAATTAAATTCATATTTCGGGTCGTGGTAAAAAAAAAAGTAGGTAACCGATTGGACTGAACAGGGTTGGAGCTCAAGTACAATCTAAACAGAAATAGACAAACCATTTGTTTGAATTCTATTTTTGTAATAGAAACACGTACTTGTAAGGTTTGACAGCCCAATATCAGAAATTTGGTAAGCATCCAAATTAAGTGACTTCAGAGATGAGAGTCCACACAATTTGCTTAAACCACCATCACTAACCATGGTGAAAGAAAGATTTATTTTCTGCAGATTAGACAATCCTACAAGAAATAGAATTAAAAATAAATCCATGAAAAAGTACAGTCCATGAAAAGATAGTCACAGAATTCTACATCACAATATCTCAAGTATTTACTGCACCTAGTGTAGTAAGAATCACAACTCAAGAATGTCACATTTTTTCCTGACTGGTTTATTCATTACTCAGCACTTAACCATGTCAAGAGTATAGGAGAACATCAACATTCAAATGTAAAAAGGGATAAAGCTAAGTTGAAAAGAAAGAATGAAACTCCTAACACAAACTATAGAGATGGGGCATCACAGCATCAGTCCAAATGTCGGATGAGATGCAATATGTAAAATGATCAGACATAATTTCAACAGCATAAAATATCTCTCAAAATTACGGAGATAATCACATCATAGTTATCGATATTATAGTAGTGAAGTCCAGCAGAACAGCCATGGACCGCTACGAAGTTTTACACAGTGGTACTTTTTTTAATTATGGCCAATAGTGGCTGTGCCATGCCATAGTGGTGCTTGAATGAGGCATTTCTGAAAACCCTCTTTTGGCCACAAAATTACAGTTTTATTCAGGGGAGGAGAGGGGTTAGGAGCAAATTTGAGATTTCCGTCCCCCATTTTAGAATTAAAAAATCCCTAATACGTAGTTTTCTAAAGCTTCATCCAATACCCACCCGTCTCTAGCAGTATTACCAGTGATACTCAACTTCCATTATTTTTCTCTACTTTGAACCCTCAACCTCCTCTATTGGAACTTTGCAACTTCCGAATGACCGAGATGTCTTGCCTTTTAAAATTTGATATACGATATGCCTTTGAATTTTGTTTCCCTGACTTCTTTTGTTATTCATTGACGTTTTATTAAAACCCATGACATGGCCTTTAATTGGTAAATATGAATATGTCAACAATGTTGAGTACTTTTTTTCAAATAGCAAGCATTTATGTTTGTACACAGCACAAATTATTGGATCTATATATAAAAATTTAAAATAGTGGCCATCTTACTATGAGCTATACTGTTGTATTTTTGAGGGGGCTACTTCTACACAATGATATCCGCAATTTTGTTGAAGTACAAGCAGAACTTAACCAAAAAGGCATACAAATTATGATAGTATTGATCTGGTGTATCAAACCTGATAAATGGTGTAGCCCATTGCTTCCAACTTCTGTATCAGACAATTCCAAGCACTTCAATTGCTTATGGCCTTAAAGCATTTAGAAGAAAATGTGAGTCAAATATTTACTTAAGCAGAAATATAGATTTAAAATGATAAATAACACGAACAATATTAAATTAATCAATTGCAACCAATTATGCCAAGTAGATAATGTGCTAAGTTTATTTTTTTACTTTCTTTACCCAAAACATTTAGGCAACAATTGCATTCAGGAAGTCTTAAAATGAGAAAGAAAACGTATGAAATTCCATATAAAAAAATAAGAAGATGGAATTCAAGCATCTACCAGCCAAATTGACCAACCCTTCATCACCAATCTTACATGAATCAAGGTTCAAGCTCTCTAACTTTGTCAATCCTGCTTGAAAAAATACATCACACTGTTAGATGCAGCCATTTTCTTATAAATACATCTACTGTCCTAGGATAACTGCTTTATATCTTTCTGCTATATATATATATATATATATATATATATATATATATATATATATATAT
>Ga0099824_1001361_pt1 | contig 34094 bp, 15 predicted proteins | sample SiratrowhiteBW_FD_76837 | JGI IMG/M metagenome (GOLD analysis project Ga0099824, IMG submission 76837) | Root nodule microbial communities of legume samples collected from California, USA - Siratro white BW | ecosystem: Host-associated > Plants > Roots > Nodule | place: USA: California... | reverse complement strand
CCATTGTTCATTTCGTTTCTGAAAAAAAAAAGAAAAAAAAAAAAAGAATAAAAAAAAAAAGAAAAAAAAAAAAAAAAAAAAAAAGACACAAAAGAGAAGGTTGACTGAGTCAAAGGCAACGCCACAGCCAATGAATATGCCAACATGATGTTATACTTTTTCTACTGTTTTAGATAGCATTGTCATCTCTCAAGTTATTAATACACTGAATATTTAAAATAACACAAGAAATAAAATATTAAAAATTTCTATTATACATTAGCTTTTCCCTTTAAACAGTGATTAAGAATAAAATTAGATCATGAAGCCATTCGTTTTTATCATTTAATTTGATTGTATATAACAAAAATTCTTTCAAAATGTTAACTATGTTTAATGAGTTAATCGCTTAAATAATTAGAGACATAGAATATAAATTTGAAATAATTTTAATCGTTGTTATTACTTTTGAATACCCATTTAATGACTAATTTTGAAACATATTCGATGAGAATATAACATATTTTAAAGAGTTATTAACCTTAATTTCTAAAATAGTTTCTAAATGAGTGTTTGAACAATCGAATATCTTTGTCTCTAAATTCTATTTGATAAATTTCTTAGATAAATTTCTTGTAATATATGGGTGCTAGATTTTGAATGGCGTGTGTAAAAATAGGGTTCCCCTCCTTTTAATTGTTAATACAAATTTTGACTAGTCTAAATATTTCTTTTTCTTATCACTTTTAGTTTCTATTGCCCAGCATTAACAGATAATAATTCTTGGTAGTCATGTTTTGTTAAGAAGTTTCACAAGAAATTTATTTGTAAGTTTTTTTTATAAATTGCAACTTTCTATCTATCATTATCCAAACTATAGTTGATAATGTCAAACTAGTAAATGAAGAATAAGAAATAAAATTTACCAAACAACACATTAGTCATTTTGAATTTGCTAAGATATTAGACAGTCAATATTACTAATACAATCTAAAAATCATATAAAAGAAATTAAAAATTTTGTTAGGAACTAAAAAAATTAACAAGTATAGAAAAATAGTAAACGTTAAAAATTTAGATAAAACCATTTTAATTTTGTGATTGTTATGCAATAATTAAGTAAGTTTGAGAGCATTATACTAGGAAAAATAATTTTGATTGGATTGAAAATGGAGAGAGAAAGAAAAAGGAGTTAAAGGAGAGATGGGAGTTCACGTGAGGCTGATGGAGAAGGGTGGTCACTGTCACAGCCATGCTTGCCACGTGCGTTCATCACAATCATCATTCATTCTATTCTTTCTCACCAAATAATAAATAATCCCAAAAACTTCTTTTTCTTTTTATCTTATCCACAACTTCATATAAAAACATACAATTTCTCTGCATTTAATATTTATTTATCACAAATCAATATTTTATCGTTCTTAAACATTAAGGAAAGACGAAAAATATTACTAAAATAATAATATTTATAAAAAAAATGCATGAGATCATATTTACTTCTTTTATTTCCTTACAACTGTAATTTTAAGTTATGTAATATTTTTAATATTCTTTCATGTAGAAGAAGATTTAACAATTGGAAATAAAAAAAGTATCCATCAAATCTAAAAAAAATGAATTTTAAATTTAAAAATTAGTTTCTAAAATAAAATTTACAATCACTTATACAATATACTTTAAATATTAAAAATTAATTTCTAAAATAAAATTCACAGTCACTTATAAAATATATTCTAAATACATTCATTTCAATGTAAAATATAAATGAAACTTTATTTAAAATAGCACTTTCCATACTTTTTTTTATTCACATCATATCTTTTTGTCATCTTTTTATTTTTTTTTTTCAATAAATAAGAATTTAGCTGTGGTTGTGCTTCTTGCATAACATTCTTGCTCTCTCTCTTTCTTCACCACTTTTTGTTCACTGTTCTCTCCTTCTTATGGTGGCATGAAAGTGTGAGTTTTAAGTGAAGCTATTTTCATATTATATATGTTTTGGTGAGTTTTAAGTTGTTCTATAGTTTTCTTCTTTTTCGTTTTGTTATTTTGACTTTCAATCTTGAGTAGATTCATGCTACATATAATTGGTGTTGTTGATAGAATATAATTTGAGTTTTGCTAAATAAATAATAGACCTTCCTAATTTCATAATCTATAACAAATGTTAATCATTAAATAATTATTTTTCTGAAGAAAAATCCATTTAGCTTTGATGTATGCACTTGTGGGCATTTCTGTTAACTCTGGGTTGGTGCATCTGTTATGACTGTTGTGTTTGAGTTGTCTTGGCTTTTGATGTATATGGGAACTGAGAAATAGAGGCAAAGATGATAGCTTGGATTTTTTATCTGTGACCAGTGACTTCAAAAGAAGCACTGGATCTAAGAAATTATAAGTGCCCCTAAAGTGTTTGTAGAAATGTTCGAGTTGAACCACTTAGTTTGTGAAAGTAGACGAGTCTTCAGTGACTTGGTAACTGCAATATTGTGATTTGTCAAAGGAGACTATTCATTTAATTCTGGAAATTATTTTTGGGAGGTTTTTTTTAGTGTGAAATGTAGAATTTTGAAGTTACCATCTTAGTTTAATGATCAAACATGGTTTTCTCCTTTATATGTTTTGTTTTGTGGTCTTTCCTTTAGTTATTTTTTTAATCACATTACTTGACTGTTTCTTTTCTTGGTTCGCCATTTACTCCTCAACTCATATCAGAGGGAGCCATCCGAAAATGCCACTGCTTAACCATTTGTGACAGCAAAGATTATTCTTCAAGTATAACATTCATCTACCTGTCCAACATTTTCTTTTTATGCATGTTTTGTTTGCATAAATAGTTTTTATTTTTATTTTTTTTTTTTGTATGTTGGATCTTCACTTGGATATTTATACAATGAATGTAGGCTTCAGTAGAAGAATGCAAGATTTAATTTGAATGAAAGAAAATGTAAATGATTTCCCATTTCAGGTTAATCCAGGTGTTGACCTTGCTGTTTTCATTACTATGTCATTGGATGATTCTTTATAATCTTGTCTTTTATTGAAGGTTGTGCATACCAGGGAGCAGTGTTTCTGCATTATACTTGTGTCTTAATTTCGTATCAAGAGTAATGAATCTTGATGAAGGTATCTTCACAGCATCAAACAGTGTTGAAACCATTTGCCATTAGATCTAACTTGAACATATCTGACTCTACTCTTCAATAGCACTGTGTGATGCTTGTGTCTTTGCATGTTTATTTATATGTACACTGTGTTTGGTTGGTCTGATGATGCTGGATTCTGTAGCCAGGTTGGTCTCAAGAGTGTTTTTTGTGTTTTGTAACCATTGCAGATTACAGTACAGGGAGCTTGGAAACCTTTTTCTTTTCTTTTTTATTAAAATTGAAATATCCCTAAAGTGTTTTTATTAATTTAATTCTTAACTGTTAAAAAAAAAAAAAAATCTGATTTGTCAAATGAGATGCTATATATTTGTTTATTAGGAAATAAGTACTTAATTTAACGGTTAAAGTTATATTTGTTAGGAATTTAATTATAAGTTCAAGCACTACAAAATAAAAGATGAACAACATAAAATAAGATATATAAATTTATTATTTTAAAATTTTAGATTAAAGATAGTATTAACTCATGTATAATTGTTGCTGAATCTGCGCGTGAATCTCCTCGTAAGACCCATCAATGCATGTTTTAGGAATGCCAAACTAATAGTGCTAGGACCTTTGTTTGCTATTGCATTTAATTATTAAATTACTAACATCCATACTCATATTTTGCAGATTTGCCTCATTGTGTATCTTGTGTTTTCATCTCTTTTTATTACCTTTGTATCATTTCACTTTATCTTTCTCTCTATTATGGCTGATGAATTTCATCAAGCTCCTTCTATACGGAGCTATCTATATGTTCACCGGAGCGAAAATCCTGCTACCTGTCTTGTTTCGTCCTTGGTAATAATTATCATTCATGAAGTTGTTCTATGGAGACTGCCCTGAACGTTAAGAACAAGCTCAAATTCGTGGATTGGAGTTTGAATGAATTGGATAAATTAGATTCCTCTTTCTTGGCTTCACAACAATGCAACATGGTAAAATTGTTAATTGTGCATGGCCTCATTTGGTAAAGTGTGTTCTGGATGGACAAAGCTCAAGATATCTGGAATAACTTAGAAATCCAGATATTTTCAAGTAATCTATTTCTTATCTTCAATAGGAGAAGACCTATAGATATATCATCTTGAGATTTTAGGTTGGAAATTTTAGATTGAAAATGATATTAATGATTTATATAAATTTAATTCATGTCTCATTATTTATGCTGGTGAATCTCTTCAAAATACCATATATGCATGTTTTGAGAATGCCAAATTAGTAATGTTAGGATCTTTGTTTTTGTTATGTACTAATATCAGGACCCACATTTGCAGATTTGCCTCATTTTATGTTTAGAAAAGTACGCAATCTCATTTACCAATTATTCGGCCTAATTGCTTATTAGTTCATTGGGCCTCTAACTTTTACATTTGGTTATTTGACAGATCAATCAAATGTTAATTGTTAATCGTACTTCTCTGAATACCTTAAAACTAAACCTCCCTGTGAGTTGGTAAAATGTATGTATGAAGTAAACTCAGGAAAAGAAAAAGAATGAGAGACAAAGAAGAAAATATTGTGCGAGTTTAGGGAAAAGGGATACCCCTGTTCATTAGGACTTTTCAAAAATATTTCAACTCAATTAAGTTGATAATTAATTAAGTTATATAAAAAAACTTAATTATTTTAAAAAAATATACATTAACAATATATATATATGAATAGTTCCTGAATCAATGGTTTTTTCTTTTGGGAACTATTGTCCTGTTCCCATTTCCTCTATCTGATACATTATACCGTCTTGGGATTGCTACTTTTGGAAATTCAGCATCGATTGTTCATATTACAGGTAAATATTTTGATACATCCAAAATTTGTATACATTTACTTTGACATTTCTAAAATATTTCCTGATTATCCGTTATACAAATAAACTGTAATGTCAAACATGAGATGGTTGAATTTTAGTTTTGGTTACCTTAAACCCAAACATATAAATTAAACCAAATTAATTTAGTGGAGTGTATGATTGAAAATTATATGGCTCAAGGTGCAGGACGAAAAACGTGAGTTACACGAGAAAACAAGCCCTATAATTTGGCTCAGAAGATATTGAAACTTTGACGCCTTCTTCTTACACTTCCATATTTTCTTCCTGCATATTCATTTACTTAACAAAATAATCATAATATCTTGTTAAAAAATTAAATAAACTCTACACCTCCTAATTTTTTATATTTTACATGGTTTAATCTAAAATTAAAAAAAAATACGTTTTAGGTTATATAATTCAAAATATAAAAAAAAGAAAAATTTCCGTATTGTATAATTTAAAATAAAAAAGAATTATATTTTAAATTATATAATTTAAAATACAAAAATTATATTTTAGATTATATAATTTAAAATTAAAAAAATCAAAAAATTCAGAATAAAAAAATGTATAATTTTTATATTCCACATTCTACGATCCATAAAAAATATTTTGAAAATTAAAAAAAAAATATGCATTCGTCTGAAACTTTGCGACGCCACAAAAATGTTATAATTTTCATTTCTTGCTTTTACACCTCATGCACATCCATATTTTTCTCTTGCACCCCCTTCTTTTGAAAATACCCATTTTGTCATTTGCGATTTGTGACTCCTTCAACCTCCAAAAGCTCCATTGTGATTGGAATCTTGTGAGCTCTTGCTTTAGATATTGTACATGAGAAAGAATATTATTTTGAGGTCAAGGTTTTGTAGAGGTTTAAGTAGGTTAACTTTTTAGGGTAAAACTGTCAATTTATTTTTTCAAATGTAATTGAGCAACAATGGAGGAGAAGATGGAGGTGTTACTGGTTTAGGAGTTATTTACATATTGTTATACGAAAATATTTCCAAGTGAACAATCTCGGTTAGAAAATAACTTTATTTAACTTCGTTATTGATTTTACAATCTTGAAGGTCAATTGTTGTATATTGAATTATAAAATTAGTAGATATAATGGAATAATCACTGGATTTTGTACGTAATTTATACAAAGGCAGTAGATCTCCTGTTCACATATAATCTTGGGCTTTTTCTTCCTACACCCCTATAATTTCTAACTGCAATCCAAATATCTTCATACATATTCTAGAAATCTTCCAAAACAAGTCTTCCGAAAATTTCATAACATAATTTCCATAATAAGTTTTCCAAAAAAATATGCAACACATTTCAGAATAAGTTTTCGGGAACATAATTTTTAAATACTTTCTAAAATCAGCTTTTTAGAACAAGTTCTCAAAAGCATGAAATGCATTCGAGAACAGAATTTTTGAAACAAAACGTTTCAGAACAAGTTTTCTGGAACATATATAATACCTTCTAAAACGAGCTTTTTAGAATACCTCTCTTCTTCCTCTCAATGAATGCAACGGCGATGGAGAATAGTGGTGTAGTGGCACTTCAAGGTTTTAAGAGTTATAAAATAAATTGAAAAATAAGATTTTTTTTAAAATTAATAAAATAGTTTATTAAAATTATAATATTTTTATTTAAATTTTTTTTAAAAGTATGAAAAAGATTATCTATTAAATTATCATAGTTAATTTTATTTAATATATTATTTTAAGAGACAATAAAACTAATTTTTTTAATATTTTTATAGACATTATTATATTAAATAAGATTTTATTAATTTAAATTTTTAAAAACTCATTTTAGTTGAAACAATGTAATTGTTAACAATTTTACATTTGGAAAAAAATTATTTTTTTTATAATTAAGTCAATTGGTTTATCATTTTTCAATTCTGTAATCTATTTTAAGATATTTTAATTCTGAAAATAAATTTAAACAATAAATATCCAACAAACTATATCGTTTCAAAGATTTTTCAAGATTTAGGCTTTTTTTTCAAAAATACACAATCCAATAACTTTAATTTTTAATAATAAATAATCAAAAATATTTTCATATATTTTAAATAGTTCGAAGTGTGGTAATTTATTTATTTCCAATATACAAAAAATAATTAATTTTAAATGAATCTCAAAGTGATTTTGTAATTCCATTTTCTATACTTTCATCAAATTGGTTTTTTCTAGATTAATTCATTTTTTTATGAAACTTAAAGCTCTAAATCTATTTCACAAGCAATTTTTTTGACAGAAATCAATGTATTTTCAAATTCAATTTTCTTTATAAGTTTAAAAAAATGAAAGAAGACATTTTGATTGTTTAATAGCCATAATAATACAAATATATTTCCATTGTAAATTTGTATTGACAAAGTTAACTGCAAATAATATATCATACCTGATAGTTATGCCTCACAAAAATCAAAAATATATCATAAGTTGTTAATACCTTATGTTTTAAGTTTTTAAATTAATAATATTTTAATAAAAAAGATAACATGATAATTTGATAAAGAAAAATGTGACAAGTAGTGAAACATTGACAAGAGAGAAACTAATTGAATAATAGTACAATCAAATGTTCTAACTTTTTATTTTTATCTGGTATTGATACACTCAAAAAGAATAAAAGTCAACCCAAACCACTTCCCTCAATCTACCTCTCTAAACTTCTAAATAGAGACATTAAAACTGAAGTAATATAAAAGGAATAAGAGAAGAGTCAGAGAAATGAATGAAGAAGACAAAGATAGTTGTCACTACAATATAATAATAGAAAGAGATAGAAAATTAAAAACATTTTTAAGATTCCTTGACTATTCAATATCTATTTAAAAAAAATAAAAAAAATTATTATTTATTAGGTGAAAATTGGAAAACTATTATTTATTAAATAATATCTATAATATCGATATAAACCTAACATTCAATTATAATATTTTAAATTTTAAATTAAAATATAGTTTTAAGTGTAAATTTAAAATTATATATTTTTTATATTTATGATAATATATTAGTGTTAAGTTCTTTTTAAGTCTTAAGCCTTTACTTTACCTGCTTGGTCTTTAAGTCAATTTTGTGGTGCAGTCAAAATCAATGCGTGACTAAAGGTTTTAGTGACTTAAAACAAATTAAAAAAAGAGACCTTTCTAAAAATAATAAAATAATTTATTAAAATTATGATATTTTATTTAAAATTACTTTTTTGTGATGTAAAATTATCTTTTAAATTATTATAATTAATTTCGTTTAACATATTTTTTTCAATAGACAATAAAGCTAATTTGTTTAATCTTTATTAAGATATTTTTTTATCTAAACAAGATTTTATTCATTTAAGTTTTAAAAAACTGATTCTAAGTGAAACTGAAATTGTTAATATTATTCTACATATTATATGTATATATGTATTTAAAAAATAATTTATTCCTTTTTATATAATTAAAAATATAAATTGATTTATCATTTTTTAATCATATAATCTCCTTTAAGATATTTAATTTTGAAAATAAATTTAAGTTATCATAATCTAACAAGTTGTTTCAAAGATTTTTCAAGATTTAAGTATTTCTCTTTCAAAAGTATACAATCCAATGACTTTAATTTTTTTAATATTAAGTAAAAACCAAAAATATCTTCATCTACTTTAAATTATTCAAATTTACTTTGGAGTGTGGTAATTTTTTTTTATCAATAATATACAAAATATAATCGATTATAAATTATCTCTTAAGTGATTTTATAATTTCATTTTCAATATTTTCATCAAATTGTTTTTTTACTAATTTATTTTTCATAAAACTTAATATCTACATCTATTTCATAAACAATTTCTATGAAAAAAATCAATACATTTTCAAATCTATTTTGTTTACAAAGTTTCAAAAAATGAAAAAAGACATCTTAATTATTTAATTATCATATTAATATACATCTTTTGAAACAATATCAAAGTTTTCGAGTTCATAACTTGTTAATAATTTGATAGCTTTCAAACTTTTAAATTAACAATATTTTATTAAAAAATATAATATAATAATTTGATAAAAAAACATGAAACATTAATGGTACAAACAGTTCTAATTTTTTATTTTTATTTAATATTAATGTAATAAAAAAACAAAAGTCAATAATAATAAAATAAATTTAAAATTTAATAATAAACTAATAACAATTAAACACTGAAAATGAAATAATAATATAAAAGAATTAAGTAAGAAAAAAAAGATAAAAATAGATGTCAAATAGAATAATAAGAAGAGATAAAAATTAAAAAAATATATCTTTTTGAAAAAATAAAAATATTATTAATTTTGTTACTTATTAAAAAATTATTAAATTATTATTAAATAAATAATATTTACGGTATCAAAATAAACTTAATACTTATTATATTTTAAATCTTAAACTAAAAATTATTTTTAAGTGACGGTGAGAACAGCAGCATGGTACAAAAGAGGATATTTTAGCTTTTTGCTGTTAATGAGTGCAGCTAGTAATTATGGAAATACCGGAAACAAAGCCTAATCTTAAAATGCCAAGGTTCATAGAAGAATCGATCATATTGGACAGGTTTTAGCTCCTCGGCGTGGTAGTGGGCGGGTATGATTGAATTGTAGATATGCCTCACATGACTTTTAACACGCCGAAGGCGAGCGTGAATGTTTAATTTCAATTTCATTTTGGACCTGGAATGATTGTAACATTACACCTTAATTTATTTGTAATTTCTTAATTGTAACATTACATCTGAAATGATAGTTTAATGGCAATAATAATAATGTTGCTATTATTAGTTTTAGTAGTGTTATTATTCTCTGTGGTTACGTTGGAGCATCAATGATATTAAAAACTACCTAAATTTCAGAAACTATAGGTTTGGAAACAAAAAGGGTATCCAAAAAAATTAAAAAGAATGAAAATACAACTTTCTTTCAAAACAACCAGAAGTAATTCTTTTTGTTTTGAGCAAACAGTAGATCAGTTCATTCAGAAGCATATCTACAAAATATATCGCGTTCAAGTAGTAGCAGTATCCAGCTCGATCCTCACCTATATTCCTCGTTACATAAAATATCAAGCTTGTTTGTAATGGTAGTCATCAATGGTGGAGTATACTAAACCATCATCTCCAAGAGTCTTCAGCGACAACCTGACAACATAACAGATGAGTTACATCATAAGTAAATGCTTTGCCTAAACAGAAAGATACATATACGATAACTGACATGATCCTATCCATTGGAAGCTTGAGCTCCCGGGATAATTCATCCACATGTATTCCACGTTCATCTGACCTGCAATTTAAAACCAATTTTGAAATCATTCAGAATCACAAATCAAGTGAATTTTGTGCCATGAGAATCCAAATGTTACATTTGTTGAAAATATTATATATTAAATTAATGGAAATCAAGTAAAATAAAATTTTCAATTTATAACTCACATATCTGAATGCTGCTGGAGGTAGTCAATAATCAATTTATCGCAATCCTTAAGTCCATCCACGCTATATTGTGCATATGCCTGAGATGAGAAAAATAGTATCATCAATCTAATCAAACAACTGTAGCAAAAAAGCAACTGTGTCATATCGACTCTCGTACTGGATTTGATGGTGGCGCCTGAGATCCATTTGGGGCATTTTTGACAGGAGTGACAGATGAAGGATTTGTATAAGTGATTCCTTCGTACTACGATCCAAACAAAAAAATATATGTTAAGTAATAAGGTATGTCCACTTGATCAAGGCACATAGCTGGATTCGTGGGATGTCTATGCACTATCCACTGCCGTGAATCATCACACTATGATCTAAAAGAATTCAGGTAAAATATGAAAACTGTGTTCACCTTATTTTTGGTGAGATGATAGTTATATATGCAATCAATAAAGTGATAAGGGATCTCCTCATAATTTGTAACAGGCCTGTGAAAAAACACCACAAATATGAAATAAGCATACGATTAAAAACAGCTAGGCAATTTGCAGAATATAGACCCTTTCTCAGCATGGAAAACTGCATATATCATCACTTTTCCACAACTAGATATAACTAACGCTTTGTAATTCATGTGCAAATTCACACAATTCAGCAAACTCAATCAATATTCTAGGGGAAAATTTTGGAAATCAAATGCTACATCCAGAAAGGTCACTGGGCACCCATCACCGATAATTAAAACTAAGATTGAAATCTAAATAATGCAAAATGCAATAATGAAAATCAAAACCACAAATTCCGTGAGGTTAACAAGTATGGCAATCCTCACATTTATAATTTAATAATAGTGAAAAAACCTCTGAAAATTTTCAAATGTCTATATAAGCTTAACAACGACGAGAAGGATACATAAACACAACCAAGAGACGCTCAGTAATCACCAATTTGCAGGCACCACCTTTCTGGTTTTCCTTGACAAAAGAAAAATTTAACTGAATATATGAGAGCACATGCTTAACTGTTGAATACAGCAGAAGAAACTAGCATCTAATAAGAACCTCCGATACATCCCAAGTGGTTTCTGTGAAACGTCTTAAAACAGCCATACACACCCCAGAGAAAATGCAGTCCATTAAATACCCTAATGCGTATCAGGAACAGCTCTCAAACTCAGCGAGCAAACCCACTATTACCAAGGTATCAAGACATCCAAAGCATCAAAGGTACTTTGAACAAAATCAATAATCAGTGATGTTCTATTATAAAATGGTTTCTAAGCCCTCGAAGAACACCTTTGCAGCTGTTCTACTAGAAATAAAGGGAGGATGCAATTTTAGAGTAGGTGCACCCACTACTGACTCCTTGTCCGTCTCCTCTCTTCCCTGATTTCAATTTTAATTGTGGAAGCCTTTAGTTGGTCAAAGTGTGTATCTAAACAAATCAGTGTCGTGCCTTGATTGAAGCACCTCATCCTGGGAGCAAGTGCCAGAGCCCCCAAAAAGGTGCATAGTGCTTCACTAGATCCATCTACATCTTTACAAAATCTGAATACATTACATTTGTTGAATAATCCAGCATCTTTTCCTAATACATAATAATAGTGTCTCAACATTGGTGAACCTGACAAACCACAAAGACAGCCACCCCCCATTCTTCAATATCAAACACGCTTAACATTAGATATAGTAAATCATGAATACACTCCAAGTTACAATTAGATAGCTAAAGTATTGACTAATGAAATAAACAAGGATTAACTTTTCTCCGTAACTGACTTAAACCTGTGCTTATTGAGGTTTGTATAACACATTCCGTAAATTCACTCCAAGTTACAATTAGATCCCTAAAGTAATGACTGATGACATAAATAAGGATTAACTCTTCTCCTCAACTAACTTGAACCTGTGCTCATTGAAGACACCAAACTATCATACCAAGTTCGTAAATAAACAGCCACCGCACAATTGTTACAATATAACATAAATGGGTGTAGCGCACATGCCTGACAGAGAAAGCAACAAGTTGCCTAACACCTTGGAAACTTTTCAAATGCCCAAAAACACGGACATATATACCATTCCTATCATTGAAAAAAATTCAAGGTTAGAAATACAACAACCACAGACTCATATCTTACATATTCATGAACTTACGTTATTTCCTCCATTTCCTTTGTGTCAAAAGTCTCATTAACCCTGATAAAAGAACAAATAAAATCTCAAACCACTTTCGACAACATTTATTGGGGAAAATTTTCCAAAGTAGAAAGCAAAGCAACACAAACATATATTATTTGATAACTAATTTAATCTGAAATAACATTTATAATGCATCAAATACCATCTTCGGCATTTTATTCGTCCAGTTCCATCGTCCAAAACAAAATTGACATCAGTGTTTCTCTCAACTTTCTCATACACCATCCCGACTAGTGTTACCTGAACCAGAAGAAGACATTGTCAATATAAAATATTTTACATTCTCAAGCAATCAAAAACGATCATAGATCTTACTCTTAAAGTAGTTCTTACAAAATTCGTAAACATACTGTACATGATAATTTATCATTAGAAGACAATAACGCAGTCAATGTATGTATTTTCCAATCTAAAGCAAACATCAAAGCATTGAAAAGTAAGAGTTAATTTTCATCCATGGTCAACGCAAGAAAACTGGAAATTATAGATCTTCCGTTTATAACTGTTAATTATAGTAATTCTGAGTGTAAAACTTTATTACACACGCATCCAATAGAGATTTAAGAAGTGTTATGCAGACAATACATAAGAATTAAACTCAAACAAAAATTATATGATGTAATTTTCCAAAGTTCGAACAAGAGTGGGATGACAGTACTATTCCATGACTTTCTCCTCGCACGTATATAATAATCAAAGAAGCACGGCATAACAATTCTTGATAAAATGAAAGAAAAATCACTCAAAAAAATTGACTGATAAAAGCGCGAGACATACATTGTTCAGATCTACACCGTTGATCGCGAAATTCGACTTTTCGTCACCGGTTTGAGAGGCTTCACTTATCTGCTTCACCGTCACCGGCACCAAACCCTGAGTTTCGCGGCTCTTCAACGACCGAAACACAAACACAGTTAGTAGAGCACAGTGTTTCGCTTTCAAAACGAAAAAAAAAATTACTATTTATAACTTCCCTAATTAGGTTAACACCAACACGTTCGACTTATTTCTCACAAAATAAATTATCCTAAGTGCGTGCTTTCTCCGTTTGGTGGTTTTTCCTTTGGCAGAGAAATGGAAAATTAGAAAGAAGAGATAGATTGCATACTTTTGACCGTGCGGGAGAGGAATCGTTGAGGTTAGACGGCTGAGAGGACATGAATCCGCCGCCGGAGAAGGCGGTGGCAGCATCGAATTGGGAGGCGGAGAACATCTTCGAAACCCTAGAGAGTGAGGGAAGTGAGAAAGTGGAATATGCTAAGAATGAATTAACCACAATTGCGCGTCGTTTTTTACGTTGATTCCCGCCCAGGACGTTTCCTTTTTTCCCGCCTTATAGGGCTTCAACTTCCCGCTTCCGAACCCTCTCTACTTAATTTCTAAGAAATTTATGAAATAAAATTAGTTAAAGAATTATATCATTTTAATCAATTATTTACTTAAATAACTTATTTTTCAAAGTGATATATTTATCCTGCAGAGGCGATTCTAATTTTTATTAGTGGTAACCAATTTCACATGAAGTTTTTCTTTCAAGAAAACAAATATTATTTAGAAAATTTAATTATTTATTTAAATTAATTTGTAACATTGATGACACGTATTTATAGTCTTTTTCTATATTGATAACACTTCTGATATTTTATTTTCGTTTTTTAAATTATTTCACTTTAATTGTAAAAAATTGAGTTTAATATAATTTGTTTTTGGGAGACTTAGTGTTATAATAATTTTTCTTTCATTCCTATTGTAATAGTTTCTTTTCGGTCTTTGTCTCCAACAACTAATGAGTACGGGACATTTTGATGCTAAAGTCAGTTTTCAAATATCAAAGATTAGGGTTTACTGAATTAAATAAAATGTATATGTTTCTCTTGTAACCCGTTGTTATTTATACTAGTAGTTATTATGACATGTAATAATTAGTTATGCTTTTTGGCCTTTTGAGGAGTGTACAACACATGTAATACTGAAAGGAGGTGCAAAGCACACACAATACTATTTTTTTTTCAGAAGGGTGACGCATCTTTTTAGGATAAGTAATGATGAGTGGGTGTCTGGGTTCATCACTAGGTCGAGCACATGTCAACCTACATTGGCCAACAACCACTCAGCTGAGGGCGACCTTGGGCATATAGTACACTTGCCTCTAAGCTCAATCGACCATAAGGGTGAGAGAGTTTTTGTACAATGTGTGGCTGATATGTTGAGAACTTAACAACTATGGTTCGATGTTGGGTTGACCTCGAGTGTTGGATGAAACAGTAATGTTTTAAGATCTAACAATTGATGATGGCTGGGTTATGGGCCTTGGGCCGCATGGAGGGTGTTGGTGACATATGCCCTTGTTGGGATTCGTGAGATTTGATAGTTTGGAGTCGAAAAATCACAACTAATGCATCTCTACTCAAGTGACTATAAATGGATTTGGTGGTTCAGGTCTCACTCTTACTTTTTGTTTTTCTGTGTCTCAAGTCTAATAACTAACAATTAGAAAATAGTGGCTGGGAGCAAAGAGTATATCCCTAACTGAAGTAATTATGTCTTCTTCGTCTTTCCTTTATGAGTTTACTATAAGTGTTTTTGAGGGGTTGGTCGGCCAGTAGAAGAATATGTCATCCTTTGGCACCAACGTGGTGCAGGTCAATGACACTAATGCGGCTGAGAACTCCTCAGTTGAGGTAACATCGACTAAGTATGACTGGGCTAGCAACAATGTTACCGATCATTTTTCTAAATACAGGTGGCTTGAGTCTTTAGAGTATTTTATGGCTAGCGTTGCCATAGTTGTCCCTAGTACCGAATAGGGGGTGGTGTTGATTGAGAAGTGTTTGGTCATTGATAATGTTTGTCATGGCCGAGAAGGAAGTGAGTCGAACTTCTTCTTCATGTATGCATGCTTCTTTACTGACTCTCGTGTTCACCTCTCTTTTGACGAGTATACCATGGGTGTTTTGTGCATTTTGAACGTCACGCCAACCCAATTTCACCCAAATTCTCGGGGTTATCTTCAAGCCTTTCGGCTTTTTTGTGAGATGTTCGGTCTTCGCCCTTCTCTACAAAATTTCCTTCATTACTATAGTTCTAGACCGTCAGTCCCATAGGTTGGCTATCTTTGGTGAGTCAATATGGGTCTGTCTTGTTCTCTCCTTACATTATTTCTTACAAAAAGTGTAAGACTGACTTCTTTCGTGTAACTATCAAGCCGGTTGGCCGAAAATATTTTTTCAACTAGGATACCCCAAAATTTCCTTTTTATTAGACAGGGGAGCCTATCTGATATCTTTACTAGCTTATGTCCTAAATGACTAATGACGATCACAAATTTTTTGATGTTTTCGATAGGCTTTTGGGAAAGTTGCTTACTCAAAAAATGCTTAAGTTTTATCTTTACAATTAACGCTGGGTAGATTTGAGTGGTATGCATGATTAAACTTTTGTGTTGTTCTCGGTCAGTCTTAACTTTGATAAGTTTTTTTTGTGTTTTCCAAGAATCATGGCTCAACAAGGTCCCGATGTTGCTCAAGTGTTGAGAAAATTTGTCAAGAGAAAGCATAAAGGACGAAGGAGCCGACCGTGCTTGGTCACATCCCTGGGACCCCTGTTGGACTGTCCTCTCAGCCCCAGTTATCGACCTTGTTACCCTAGTGTCCGAGAAGAGACACAAAAAGAAAGATAAGTCAAGGAAACATTCTTCTCCTCAACGATCGCCTAAACGTCTCAAGGCCTCGATGTTGGAGGTTGGGACCAACAAAGGTGGGCATCTGGTATCCCATGACCTGTCTTTTCACAGAGGTTTAAACATTTCTCTAACCTTGGTGGAAAGTGATGTCCTTATCGTAACCTCCAAAGGGGATTTGATGCCCGATTGGTTAGAGTTGCAATCAAGGGCCTTGTTTGCTGGTCACTTCTTGAATAACGAGATCTCTCACGAGTCGACCAAGGAACTTGAAATTTTGAAAAGGAAATTGGTTGACTCGTCGTCCTCTCTAAAGACGGCATTGGAGTCCAATGTATCTTTAAATGACCAAGTGAAGAAGCTGACCGAAGAGCTCATGACATCTCAAGCCAACATAGATGACTTGAAGGTTCGCTGTGTAAAAAAAAAGACATAATTCGTCTAATGTTCAAATAAAATCTCAACAAACAAATCAAAATATTGCAATTGGTCGTGCATAAACAACTACATATTTGAAAAATTAAAGGGAAGATAACCCAAGTGTGAAAACACGTTCTATCTATCATATCTCTCAAATCTAATGATATAAAGACGTTATTGCTTCTCAATAAAAAATCATCTTTACAATACAAACATTATTTCTATTAGAAAAGCAAGAACCATAAAATATACAGACCTTAAATCACTTTTTATAATCCAAAATTATATCAATCATGGGTTATAGTATTTATAAATTAATGCTTTTAAACTTTTAATATGATTATAATTTAAATAAATTATCATACACTTAAATCATTAATTACAACATTATGACAATTAAGACACTTAACTCATATTCATTTGAGTAAGTTTAATAAAATTTAAATTAAACTTGATTTGGTAATTACATATTTATTATTATACCAAAAACTCAACTAACTAGAATGGTAGGGTTTTCGAAAAATATATCTATATATTCATTAAACATTGAATGAATACATCGAGAACAAGCAAAGAGAAGATCGGAAATGATAAAACAAAAGAAAAAACATTAATCTTTACAATAATTAATCAAGTGATCTTATATACTCACCCTAAATAACATACTTCCTTTTTCTTATTGAACCACTAGACTTTGTTCATTAATGGTTTAATACTTATACAACATAAATATAAATTCTATGTAAAATTGTATTAATATTTAAATCCTCGAATTAGATACAAATAAACGATAATATTGAATAAAAATATACTATACATAAAAACCATTTAACATCAAAGCATATTAATATTTTCATAAAAAAACACTTAGCATTTAAATAGTAGAAAGAAATACCGTAAGACATTAAACATAAAATTGTATTAATATTTAAATTACTATGATAAAAAGTTAAATTAATTAAATATTGTTCATATAAATCTGCTAGACTATAAACTCTTACTCATTTACTTAGTCATTTTTTATAATTTTAAGAAAATAATTAATATTTTTTAAATAGGTGTTAATGCGATAATATTATTGATAGTTTTTTAATAATTAATTATACATAATATAACAAATAAAGTTTTATCACCTTATCCCACTAGTTTCATAAATGAAAATAAATCAAAACTCAAAAATATGGCGAGATAAGTAGCCAACTCAGCACTAAAAGTGTCCACATAAATTTTCACTTTTCGATCAAAGAAGAAAATGTGGATGTGGCTTATGTTTGGTTCGGCCACGTGGACCAACCAACCCGCAAAGTGCTTTTGTTCTCTTCTTCCCAACACCACATTCTCTCATTGCATGCGTATTTTAATGGAAAACCAAAATTTCAGAGCCCATTTTGGTTCTTCAGTTCAACTCTCTAATCACTTGCAAATGCTCCCAATTTAAGGCTTTCAGCTTCGATTTAGGGTTTCAGCTTCGGTTTCGCTCATCCATGGATTCCGTCTACGCGAGCTCCTCGTGCACGGTTCCTCACCTTCTCCGTCGCGACACTCGGCTGTTGCCGCCGCGAACCTCGGGTTCAATTGCTCCGTCTTCGCTTCGGCGAGTGAAAAAGGCGCAGCGCTTGCGGGTTTCGAGTTCCGCCGCGACGAACGGCGCCGTTTCGAGGGCGCTGCAGGGAGCGAGCAGCACTGCGCTGGAGCAGCTCGACATCGAGCGTGGCGTCTGCATCCCTTTCCGCAAGTACTCGCCCGAGATCGTACGTACGCATTCAACCTCTCTCTCTCTCTCTCTGCGTTTCGATTACTCTGTCTGCGTTTTAAGTGCCTCGTTGTCGTTTTAGTGTGTGTTTGGATATCATTTTTTGAAGTGTTAGGATATCAGTTAAGTTCAACTAAACTCGTGTCATCACAAGTTTATTCACTGGAAAGTGTAGGTGCGTGTTTGGAATAAAGTTGGGAGAGTGCAAACGTATTTTATTTACTCTCAAATTAACAAATTTCTCCTTCATTTGGTGCATTTGAATTTGTAAAAGTATTTTCCAAACTTTAATCCAAACATGGCCTAAAACTTCCCTTCAATATGATCAAATTGGTCTCCAGACACGCCTTTAGTTTTGAAGCATGTATAGCGCGCATCGGTGATTCCGCCTTTTTTCATTTGCAACTGGAGTTGTATCTGTCCTATTCATTAAACTAGTCATTTAGAATTTGGGTTTGACCTGATTCAACTTGAAAACCTTGTCCATGAGTTGAACTAGTTAATGTGGGATTTGCATGCTCGGCACCGGACTTTTTGATCTTGAAGTTTGCAAGACTAGATATGTGCATGTGGTCCTATTATGAGTTGTCACAAAAATATAGCAGTAAAGTTGTCAAAATCAGTCATTATAGGTCTTATTTTCATAATTTCATGGATTTAAACTGTGGTTATGTGATAAAATACTGTCATGATTATTTCAAGGCAATATTTTTTTGTAATTTTGGAATTTAAATGGGTGCGGGTATCTATTACTCATTGTATGTGACGCTTAAATTTCATTTGTCTTTGGACTAGTGATCATTTACAATTAGTTACAGTCCAGGAGTCAGTTGTAATTGGTTAAAAGTAGCCTAGTTTTAGGAATGTTTTATTTAGTGGCATGATTCATAGGGTTGGATTAGAGGTGCTAACCTAGTTGGGATCTCTCTTCTGATAGTGATCCTTCTGCATACCTTTTGCTTTATATGAAAGTTTATAGTTTGGTTTTTGGGTGCTAGACAGAGTTGCTTTATTTTCGTGCTCCGAGGTCTTGCATTTAGATGGTTAAAGGGCACGTTAGCTAGTTAAGCGGAAATGACAACCCCTATTAACGGTGTGGATTCTTACTATCTATTTATTTTATCCATGGGATTGTCAACTTTGCAACTGTTTTCCCTATGAATTACACCCTTTTTCTTACTTTTGAGAACAAGGTTTTAAATAATGCATTATAGCGGTGCAGAGTTGGTCCCTGCACTTTAGTGTAGTGGCACTATGTGTTGATTCCAAGAAATACCTCAGAACAGGGATATCAGGGTTTTGTTGGAGGCTTTTTTTGGGATTTCAATTTCCAAAATTGAAATATTATACAGGTAAATGATAGTGAAATTGATAAAGAAGAATTTTGTTAGATGATTGTGACCTAATTCCGATCTAAGAACCTTGTATTTGACTTTTGTTGGCATTTACTTGTATGTATTGTTTGAGACACCTATGACTTTTTTATTGTTAACCATGAATGTTATTAAGTAACTTTTATCATTTTTGAGAATTTATATGTATATATTGTACAATATGTAAATTATAAAAAATTCAGAATAGTGTGTATTTTGCTATAGCGTTTTTTGGAGCAGCCGCTACTTCCGCTATCTGGGATTTAAAACATTGTTCGAGAATGCAAGTCCAAATGAAAGGGGTATTTGCCTAACTGAGCAGAAGTTAAAGTAATTTATTTTAGACTATACTGTATGGTATAAGATGTTATTATGTTAAACTTCAGATTATCTGCATGACAACTGACAAGTGTTTCATAAATGGACATAAGTTTTGTCATAAATGGGGTTCAGTATCCCGTTTTGTAGAGGGATGGTAGCTATTCGAAGCCAGAAAAAACAAAAGCATGCCAATCTCCTAGATGGTTATTTCTAATTTAAAGCTACTTAAATTTGATGACATTTTCCTTGTGGTTATTAGGTGAGGAATAAGGTGTTAGAATCCAGAGGATCCACTTTATCACTTATGTTGCGGGGAGTGGAGATAGTTTGGAATCTGGGCTTGTACTGGTCTAACTTGGTGTATGATTTCCTGGTTGGAAGGGATGAAGAGGTTGTTCCATATCGTGCTCGACAGCTTAGGAACCTCTTGTGTGATCTGGGGCCTTCCTTTATTAAAGCTGGTCAGGTGTGTGGTTTAGTTTTGTTCTCATCCCAGCAATGGTAAGTTTAGGGAGTTGATATCATTTGTTTGACAGGTCCTTGCAAACAGGCCAGATATCATTCGAGAAGATTATATGAATGAACTCTGCATCCTTCAAGATGATGTTCCTTCATTTCCCAATCAAGTAAAAGTTACCACTGTGCATCAATTGTATTTGTTAATTCTATTTATGCTAAGCATTTAGCATACCGTAGTCACCTGGATATTATAATTCTGATGAATGACCTAAAATTGTCCTAGATTGCCTTCAGAATCATAGAGGAGGATCTGGGTCAACCCCTTGAAGCTGTTTTCAGCAAAATCTCATCAGAGACAATAGCAGCTGCAAGTTTAGGTCAAGTTTACCGAGCAACATTACGTGCCACTGGCGAGGATGTTGCTATCAAGGTTTTGTTTTTCTCACCTTGTATTATAACTCTGTTTTCATTTTACATTGCTTGATCAGCTAATAGTTTTTCAAATTATTTTGCTTAATCTTCTTTTTGCTGCATCTAAGCCTTTGCCTTTTAAGTTATAACAGTTTAATTTCCTGTGGTGACCTGAATTCCTTGCTAAAAGCATTGTTTTGACAACAGTTTTACAAATTTATTTTGTTGAGTTGATTTATTGTTATTGTCCATACTGTTCCCAATCAGTAGACTTCATTTTTTTTTTGTTTTTCCAATTGTATTTGACTCTTTGTCCATATTTAGTGATTACTGATTAGTGATACATGATTTATGACTATTTCCTTCTTTCAAGTTTCCACTTGTTTTGACGTTTTACTAATTACTTTTGTAAAATATGGCTTTAACTGAAATATTTAAATGGTTTTATATGGTTAAAGTGCTCAAATGTGTTGTTAAAATATAAACGAAGGGGAAAACATGAAGTTTTAGATCAATATTAAATCAACTTCTGAAGACATTTGTATGCTTGCAGGTTCAGAGGCCTGGGATAGAGCCCATTATATATCGGGATCTTTTCCTATTCCGCACTTTGGCTTCATTCTTAAATGGCATCAGTATGCAGAAACTGGGATGTAATGCTGAGCTGATTGTTGATGAATTTGGTGAAAAGCTTTTGGAAGAGCTTGATTATACCCTGGTAACTTTAAGTAGTGCCTTGAGTTTGTCATGGTAGTTTAATGGGTGCTTTGAACTTATCAATGCACTCAATATGTGCTTCTTGGCATTTTGAGTGTCTTTCACTTTATGTTTGTTGTAAACAAATTTACTGATTTTTCTATCTATTTCAGGAAGCCCGAAATCTTGAAGACTTTCTTGAGAATTTTAAAAATGACCCTACTGTCAAAATTCCCAGGGTTTACAAACAATTTTCTGGTCCACGTGTGCTGGTAATGGAATGGATTGATGGTATCAGATGCACCAATCCACAGGTTTGTTTATTTGGACTAGGGATGATAATACAATATGTTGTATCTTTCTGAAGCAGTATGGTTTGTTGTCTCGTGGATAATAATTCTCCTGTGCATCAGGCTATCAAAGAAGCTGGAATTGATGTAGATGGATTTTTAACAATTGGAGTGAGTGCTGCCCTACGACAATTGTTGGAATTTGGATTATTTCATGGAGACCCTCACCCTGGAAATATTTTTGCCATGCGTGATGGGCGAATTGCATATGTGGACTTTGGCAATGTTGCTGTTCTCAGTCAGGTAATTCTTCATATGGCAAGCATCTAGGGCTATGCTATGACCATTACTTTTTTCACTGTGACCAATCAATGATTGTTTTGGTGTGCTACAAAATAGTGGCATATAGTGAAATGTTTAGTTGCATTCATCCATCAGGCGAATGTGGATTCAGGTCACACAGAAGTAGGTGGACTAACCAACCAGGCCTTTGTTTATCTTCATCTCTGATAATGTTTGCCATTGCATCATATGCCCAAAGCTATCGTACATGTTAGTTAAACCCACATGCTGCCTGCACACGTCATTTTGTTGTAATGAATACGATCTCCCTTACTTTTCTTTGATGTGAGAGAAAAATATCATTTGTCTTAATGCAAAACTGCTTGAAATCGTGATAAGAACATCATGTGCTATTATCTGATTTTGCAGCAGAGTAAAAGACCTTTAAGGTGAAGTAGCTAATGATATAATTGCCAAATGTTTTAAAAGATTTTCATACTACCTGTGCCTTTTCATTTTATTTTATTCCATTATATTTTGGAGGATTAGAGCCCCTATACATAGTTTTATACTGCATTGTTTAAAGGTCTAACTGGACTGCAGGACAAATAACGGATTTATTATATATTTGAAAGAAATGAATAGTTCTAAAATTTATCCTGATATAACTTTCGCAAAAGTCAATAACTTTCCTTCAAGTAGAACAGAACAGATTGCAGATTTTATTATTGACATTCTTTTTCGTTTTTTTAATAAATGAAAAATGTGTATTAGAGAGAGAGAGAGAAAGATGAAAGTCAAGGGATTATATATTATTCTGTGAAGGCAAAAGAAAATACAAAGAATGCTCTACCAACGAAATATATCATTATATCATCTAATAAATCCTGTTGAATGTACGACAGGGGCACTTCTTTGAAATGATCATAGGGCAAAGTGTCACACAGAATAAAAGAAGTAAAATAGACAATTTATTTTATTTGATAAAGAAAAATAAGCAATAATTGCGGCTCCAACATCTACTGTTGCATTATGTATGAACAGGACTAATTGATTGGTTTCTGTCTTGTGAGTGCTTCAAACTCAAATGAATTAACACCAGAAGCATAAGTTGCAATCAATTAATATCCTTGCCTAGCAACACCGTAGACCTTAACCAAGTACAAATAAACTATAAACTATGTGCACTTACCCATGGTCTTTGACATGTGTAGTGCATAATTTTCATAGATATTCCTTTTATGAGGGCGTTTTTATATTTTTTACAAGTTTCAAGGCTTCTATTTGGGTATTGCATTCTGCACCCCAATACTTTAAAGCTGCATCCCCATAAAATTTGAAATTTCAAATCTACCCTTACGAAAATAAATTATCGGTGGGTTTTTGGTTTTGTAGTTTCAGCTCGATCCAGTGACTTTTTGGATTGTACATTGTGGAACATTAAAAGTAATATTTTTGTATTCCGGATTATACTTTCTGGAATACAAATTTTATATTTTGAAATTACAAACTGGAATATATAATTTGTATTTCGGAATGTATATTTTGGAATACATTTTTCATTTCGTATTTTAGAATATACATCTTGGAATACAAAATAAAAAATGCATTCCAGATTACACATTCTAGAAGGTATTTTTGAATTTTGAAAATAAATTTAAAATGTGCAATTTGTAATATATTTTTTTAAGAGACACTTTTGTTACATGTTTGAAAACATGGGGTGGAGAATGCAACTCCCCTTCTGTTTTGGTTACACGAGAAGGGTTTGTGTGGATATGTTTTATATTTTGCTTTTAGAATATTATAATCTTGAGCATAGAATTTTCTTTGTTTCGTACTTCATGCTTTTTTTTTGTGGCTGACAACACATTGATCTGCTTCCATTTCTTCAGCAAAATAAACAGATTTTAATTGATGCTGTTGTCCACGCTGTGAATGAGGACTATGCTGAAATGGCTAATGATTTCACCAGATTAGGCTTCCTGTCACCTGGGACTGATGTCACTCCTATAATTCCTGCATTGGAAGCAATTTGGCAGAACTCTGCCGGAAAAGGACTGTCAGATTTTAATTTTCGTAGCGTCACTGGTAAGCATCTTCCTTGATTATTTAATATCAATAGCCATTACTATAATGTGACCATTTGACCTAACTTCCAATGCTTGATGAAATAATTTTTCTAATTTGAGATTGAATTTTCTTGTGTTGCTAAATTGGGTAGTTAAAGTAAAACGCCACAATGAATACTGTCCTAACATGAAGAAATCATATATACTCGTAGTTTCAAGCTGTTTGGCTATGTCGTCCCATCTTATTCTTATCTCCTAGCGCCACATTTCCCCTCAGTGGAATTTATGGAGGACTAAATCTGTTCTCTTATACAGGGATCAAAAACCAATTACTTTTTATTTATTCGCATGTTTGGCTTGGCATTTTAGCTTCGTATCGTTTTCGGATGTGGAAAAGGGAAGTTACTCAAAGGAGTTTTAGTTTATAATATATCATGGATCCACATCTAGTTTGTTCCAACGTCAAACCAAACATGCACTCAAAACTTAGTATCTCTATAGTGATTAATTTCGTGTTTCAAATTTCTTGTATTCTAGCCTTCTAGGAACATGTTAATTGCATTTAGACTTCAATTTTTTTCATGCCTTGATCAAATTTTAACGATATTTTAATGAAATATACTGCAGGAAAGTTTAACCAGTTGGTTTACAATTATCCCATTCGAATCCCGGAAAGGTTTTCGCTTGTAATTCGATCCTTATTGACCCAAGAAGGCATCTGTTTTACGCTGAAACCTGACTTCAAATTTCTCGAGGTAAAGACTCCATTTTTCTGACTTGTCCAGATTTCAAGTTTATTTGATAACTGCATGCTACTTATTTTTATAAGGCAATTTTTTTACGTTGCATTGAAGAAAGAAAGATGTATAATATGGTATCAAAAGTAGTAAAGTTCTAAATACTTTTGTTGTTCATTATTGTAAATGAATCGTTTGAGAAACTGTCAAAACTGTCGTCCCTTATCATACATTATTTTTCAGTCTAATATGATCACCATTATTTCAAATAGGTTGCCTATCCTTATGTGGCTAAGCGACTACTGACTGACCCAAATCCAGCTCTACGTGAACGCCTCATACAGGTTAGTAATTATGTTCAAAATGCATAAACTTTTATGCGTATAAATTTTATTCTGAATAATTTACAATCCTCAAATTTAAAGAGGCTTATTTGTGCCGATCTATGTTTGAAATTTTGAAACAATTTCAAGTATCATATGAGGTAAGAAGTTGGGGATGAAAGATGAGAAAGGGGTCCCACAGTGACATACTTCCATGATGTAAAGCCATTTTAATTGCTATATTTGAAATCATAAGCTAAGGATATTGCTTTATAACGGCCATTGGAGAAAATGCTAGTTAGACACGATAGGTTTAATTTTGAAGCAGATAGCTAGATTTGTACATTATGGCATAGTGTCTTTTGGTGTCTTTAATATGGTATCTTACATCATCTGTGTGTTATAGCGGTGAAAGGTGATTTTGTTATATTGGCTTATCTAATAGTGAATCTTTTGGTATTGTATTCCCTGTTAAACCCATACTTTATCTGGGGGCTAGGGCCTAGGTCTCTAGCTGCCCTGATGAATACCTAGATGGACAGAATGAAATAGGCTAGCTAGATAGGTATGAATGCCCGCTGATCTACTGGAAGATATTTTACCTTGATCACTAGTCAAATCAAAGTATCTTGATTCGAAGTTACAGCCGTATCGTAAGTATCTTTAGTCTGTGGTATCCCGATTCAAAGATGTTGTGGTAACCCGATTCAAAGATGTTGACTCCCACTACCTAAACTGTTTTTAAGACGCTTTAGCTACTCAAGCCTCTATGGTGGATATGCTTCCGGACACCGATTTGCAACCCGTACCTTGATAGTGCAAAAAAGAGATACCAACATTATCACTTTTATGGATCTATCGGCATAATGTATTGAAACGGAATCAATAAATCTTTCGTTTTTTTCACCCTTTTCTTTAAATGTTAATACAATTGGGTCAGCTATGCTAGCTTGATTTGCTGTAAAATTCTGTCCATTTTCTCTCTTCCCTCTGCTACCTGGATCAAAGCACAGTAGACCCCTATGTGAAATTTTCAGTCAGTGTCTGAGAGATAGAGAGATACCAACTTTATCTTTTTTTGTGGATCTAACCGCATAATATATTTTAACAGAATCAACAAATCTTTCTTTTTCCATCCTTTTCTTTAAATGTCAATACAATTCAGTCATCTATGCTAGACGCATGATTTGCTGCAAAGTTCTGTCCATTTTCTCTCTTCCCTCTGCTACCTGGGTCAAAGAACACAGGACCTCTATGTGAAATTTTCATTACACTATCTGAGAGATATCTTTAGCAACTATTAAGTAGCAACCTATAATTAATCCAAATTCCATTCAAAGTATTTTTGTGATTCTGTCTTCTTCTAAGACTCTGAATACTAACTTAATCATACTTTTTTGTTTCAGGTTCTATTCAAAGATGGTCTTTTCCAGTGGAAACGGCTTGAAAACCTTATTGTTCTTGCAAAGGAAAATGTGGCGAAAATGAGTAACAATCCAGCATTGAAAGTGAAAGACACGTTCGTATTTATTAAAACATTATCATTGACAAAAAAAAAAAACCTGCATGTTTGTTTTACTTTTAAGTCATTCAGTAATATTCATTAGAGGTACATGCGTACAGGCAAATCCAGAGAGACTGGAAAGTTGAAAGAAAATTGGACCTCACTGACACAATCAAAGATGGAGCTCGTCTTTTCTTTGTTGATGAAGGCATACGTAGACAACTTCTTCTTGCTTTGACTGAGGATTCAAAGCTTCATATTGAAGAGGTTTGTGTTAATAGTATGACCCTTTCCACTCCCTTAAAGGTCCTTAATTTTGTGCTTGAAAATTCTGACTCGTATTCTCTGCAGCTTGTCGATGTGTATAGGCTGGTTGAAGATCAAATAGACGTCCCTTCTGTGGCTGTAGAAGTAGCTAGAGGTAAAGATCCAGTGAAACTTGAAATTGACTTAATTCAACTAGACTTAATTATGTCTCAAAATATCACGATTTTATCATTTGCTCCCTCATTTTTAAGTTCTTATTTAGATCCCGTAGTTTTTTGTTACCTTATAGTCACTATGGTTTATCAGTTAAGTGTCTGCATGGCTCTGAAAAATGAGGAAAGAAATGCAAAATGTCTGATATTTAAAGAGACGAATTCCACAAGTCGTGATATTTAAAGGGATTTGAGAATAAACTAACAAGTTTAATTTCTTTGCACCATTGTTAAAATTTCACTCTCAGCCAATCACAAATTATGGTATTGTAAAAGTTGACAAATTTAAACGTGATAATTTTTTATCAAATGACAGTGTAAAAACTCTTGTGCTTAACCTTTTCTCCAGACAAAAAAATTAATATTCAATGTATGGACAAACTAACCAAAGACTAACAAAAACTTGTATCAAAAAAATTCTTGGAAGACTGGATTATATCTTTTAGCACAATCAATCTACCAATACTGTATGACTGCATGATGCATGCTTAATGTGATATCTTTTTGGCGCAGACTTACCAACAGTTGTCAGGGATCTCCTACTTTCATGGAGTGAGTCAATCTTGTCTGATAGATAGCTAAATCTTTGGGCTGCCTGCACATAGCTAATACAATACTACTGTTTTAGTCAGATGAGTATACTTTACACATCTTCTATATTTTCTCTCAATTCTTTCTTTTTTATAGTGCCCAAGGTTTACTATGTATAAAATTTTGAATGAATGTGTAGAAAATCAGTACTACATTTGTCTAGGAAACATTATTTTGTTCAGTAAATATAAAGTTGTAATTTTACGGGGAAAAGTCCAAAAAAATGAATCGTTTAGCCTCCTGCAACATTATTTATTGTATAAATCGAGCTTATGTTTGTTTTTAATACTGTTGGGGAAAGAAACGTAACATCAACTAGTAAAAATCATTATAATTGTGAATATGACTTGAAGAAAAAGTTTAATGTTCATTCACTGTAAAACCATTTTATATGGTCATTCAATTGGCGTGACTTTCAAGTAAGAGTGTTCACATTTGTACCCATGAACCCAAATTCACCAACTCAAATGCTTTCGCTTAAATGTTTTAAGCGATCTGTTCAAATCCAACTTAACTTAATCAAATTTATTATCTGTTTTTGTTAGGAAATCTAACTACATTAAACTCATTATCCATTGAGTTGGTATTGATTTTTGGTACTGAATCAGCTCAGTGAGTTTTGTAACAGTTGGATGATTTTAATTTTATTCTTTGTTTTTTAAAATTGATTGAGTCACCATAGAAGTATTTAATCATTTATCTTTTTACTAGTATTTTGCCATATATGATGCAAATGCTAGATATTAGTTTTTTTTATAATTAAATTCTATGGTAAGTATTTCATATAAAATTATACTATAACTGAAATTTGTAATAAATAAATACCTTTAAAATGTCAATTATATTTTTAAGTTATGATAAGCAATTTAAATTGGAATACAATATTAATTTAATTATTCCTAATGTTTTATCATTAAAATTTAATTTAGGAATAAAAATGAAAATGATAAATTGAATTTTAAATAGATAAATGGTGAGGAAAATTAAGTAAGTGAAAAGATAAAAGAAGAGCTATTTCAAAAAATTGAGAAACAAAATTTGGACTAGTGTAATTTATTTTACAATTAAAATTTCAAATATATTTCAAAAGTAATAAAAAGTAAAATTAATTCTCCAAAATATATGATTAGGGTAAGATGTATCCTGCACTTTCACAGGGAAAGTGAAAATACCGTTTTAACTTCTTCGTGTTTGAAATTAAAAAAAAAATTAGCAAACTCTAGTCCAAAGCAGCATAGTGACTGAAATTCGTATGGGTTGAAAAATTAAATCTTAGTGGACAAGATGGAGGGATTATAGAGTGTCTTATCCTCCTCCTTCGGCAACACTCTCATGAGGATACGCATTGTCTATCTTTAATTTTCCATGTATTATAAATTTTGCAGTGGTTATATATAGATAAGTAAAAAATCCAGAATTAATGAACCTCAATTGCAAAAGGAAGCTTGAGATAGCCACAACAATCACTGATTTCGGCACAAGTGGGTCCGATCGGTCATCAGTTTTTTGGAGTTGATGTAAACATGATACATCACAATCCATTTTCTTATGTGGGAAACTCCGTAGCATCCATTGTTTGTAGAATGGACAAAAACTAACACTGAACACTGAATATTTTCTTACAAGGAAGACCAAGCTGTACTAGGATGGGAACACTGAAAATTTAGTATTCTAGATTTCGAAATTTAAAATAAAATAAAAATTATGTTCCAGATTACACAATATATTGGAAAAACATGAATGTATTGGAAGAATTAGCCTATACTATATAAGCAAATAAGTGTAGGTTTGTCTTAGTACAGCCTCACTCTGTATTTGCCTTTTATTTCTTTCTTTGTTTTAAAATCCTAATTAGGCTATCTTGGAGCCCGAAAGTCTATCTTATTTAAAGTAATTTCTTCCTCCATCGTATGCATTCTTCATTTACAATTGAAAATACATTTTTAAATTTTGAAATATATTTTGAATTGTATAATTCAATAATATACTCTCGATTTTTGGATTATTCAATTTAGAATATCTTTTAGATTACTTAATTTGAAATGTAATTTTAAATGGTGCAATCTAAAATATATTTTCAGATGGTATAATATGGAATACATTTATATAAATAATGTACTTTAAAAATACATTTTAGATTATATAATTTATAACAAATTTTTAAATATAATTCAAAATGCATGTTTGGAATACGCAATGTTCTCCAATTTTTCTTTTTAATATTTGGATTGCACAATTTTGGAATGGATTTTTAGACTATATCATTTAAAATTTGTTTAACTCAGATAATTTGGACTTTTCCTATACCTATGAAAATACAAGAGTATGGGGTGCGGAAAGAAACTGTCTTCAATTACTTTTGATATTAGATTGGCCAATTGTGGGCCTAAGGTTGAATTTGTTTCCATTCTTGAGTGATTTGCACGTATAAGACTAACAGACCACCATTACACCACAGGTTTATCAACCCACAATACAAAATGTTTTTTAAATATATTACGGGTTATACAACCCGCAATGTAAAAGATACAGAAAATATAATTGCAGATTGTACAATCAACAATATATTTATTTTTTAATTGTATTGCGGTTTGTGCAATCCGCAAAGTGAAAAAAAAAATATAAATCGTAATTACCTTTAATAAAGGCTATTTTTGTCTTTTTCTCAAGACTAAAATAGGAATATATTAAAATTATAGAGGTGTAGAAAGTCACCGTGGAGGTGCAAGAAGAATCAGTCTTCATTCTTCCATCAAATTTGAGAGCTTCTTCTTTATATCCATACTTTTTTTTTTCAAAAGACCCTCATTAAAAATTAACGAATTCTTCCTCCACCCCACGCTCTCTCTTCCTGCACCTTTATACAAAAATTTAATTCTAAAAGTAACCTCATCGAAATGTCAAAAATACCCTTGTTTATTAAAAAACACAATATTCTTTTTCTCCACCCATCCATCCATGTCGAACGTGAACAGTGAAGCAACCTGCCCTTTTTCTAAAATACATCTTCTATAGAGCCATTTTTGAAGTTTTTGAGGGTGATTGAACAGTAGGGAAGGTTGTCCGACAATTGTGCAGTGTTGATCGACGATAAAGAATGACAGGAAGGTAAGATTTTTGATTTTGGTAGATTTTTTAAGTTTCTGGTAGGCACCCTGATGAAGCCATCCTGCTTAAAATGTTTTGAATTTTGAGAACCAGATAGTTAGACGTCCGGTTCATAAAATGTTAACCGGATACACTGGAGGGGGGTGTCATCCAGTTTGTAATTTGTAAACCGGACGCCACCCCATCCGGTTGTCAAAATTCAAATCAATGTGAATCGGATGGGCAGTGGGTGGGCCTCATCCGGTTTGCAAATGTGTAAACCGGGATGAGGAGGTGATCCGGTTCTCATTTTGTTTTGGAAATGACAACCGGATGACACCCCATCCTGTTTACATTTTTTTCAAAATATTAACTGGATGGGGTGTCATCCGTTTGTCATTTCCAAAATAAAATAAGAACTGGATGAAATCCATCTGGTTGTCAAACACCCAAATCGGAAAAGTCACCGTTCGCCGTCGACAACCCCGCAAACACCAAATTAACTACTCTAATCAACAATACCACTTACAAATTGCTAATAAACATTAATAATTGCTTACTTATGACTTATTTGAAGGTTGAATTGAAGATTTGGGAAAGACGAACAAAATAGATGTGACTTCCTTTTTCTCTTACAAATCTGTCTATGATCGGGTGAAGGATATTTTTATCTTTGCATTTTTTACTTAAGGGCATATTAGTATTTTTACGTTGAGTATGGAGGTGGGGAAAGAACTCATCTTAAAAATTATATACAATCTCATTTACCTTTCCTTAACCCTACATCTCACTTCTCATTTTTTACTCTATGTCATCACCACTGTGAAAAGCTGCTTACTGCCATGTCCACCATCGTTTTCCACCATTGAAGATAATGTAATGGAAGGGATATTGGAAGAAGAAGAGCAAAGGGGATGGGGCACGATGTCATGGGTGTAAGAATTTTTGCGTTTGATTTTTCTTTCAGAATGTTCAATCTGTAAGTTATTACCGAATCCAGAAATAGTTTTCGAATTGAGCCATTTTGAAGGATTTTGTGTTTGATTTCTCTTCCAAAACATTCAATCTGAAAGCTATTTTCAAATCCAATAACAATTTTCAGATTGAACATTTCGAATGAGGTGAGTTCTTAGAAATCCTCTTTCGAAATGAATCAATCCGCATGCTATGCTATTTTCATATAAAAAATAACTTCCAAATTAAACATTCTAAAAATCATTGGGGTGTTCACTTCCGGAATAGGCTTTCAGAATGACTTGTTCTGAAATACAAATTTTGCTTCCAGAATAACCTGTTTGGAAATCAATTTCCAAGTTAATTTTTATAAGGACAAATAAGTCTTTTTAGAATGGGCAATTTGGGAAAATTGAAAAGGTGCAAGAAAATCTATGGAGGTCCAGGAAGAAGCTCTCCTCAAAGTTTTTGTACTTTCGGTTTTTGTACTTTCGGTTTTTGTACTATTTCATGGATTATGTAATTTTTTCTCCCAGCACTTTCATGGATTATGAGAAATGTCAAAACTACTTTTCATACGGTTTTGATAGGAAGTTTTGTTGAAAAAACTTCACATTAAGTAATTTATATGTCTGTTGGATTGCAAAATCTGGAATTAATTTTTATTCTACTATTTAGATTATGTAGTTTAAAATATATTTCTAATTAAAAATGCATTTTAAATAGTGTAATTGAAAAAATTAGGATTAAGTTATATATTTTTTATTTTAAAACTATTAAAATTTATTTTAAATAGTAATGATTATCAATAGCAAATAAAACATTTGAACTTAAATGTTTGTTCTCTTTTAAAGGATAGTATAGATATTTCTGAATTTATTGGACTAGCTTATTAATCTTCCTTAGGTGCAAAATTGAATTTTAAGGTTTGTTATTTCTAATTTTCTTTTTCTAATGTTCTAAAGATATGTACCTTTTTAGGGTCAAGTGGGAAAATATGAAGAAGATTCACGTTGACAGAAAGGGAACAAGTGATAGCCAAGTTGTAGTAGCAAAGAATAAAACTAACAAATTCACATGGTAGCAAAGTTTGACGAACACAAAAAGTCAACAAAAACAATTCATTTATAACCTTTCTAATATATGGACTATGATGCATACCATGCTTGAAATTTAAGCAAGATGATGAGTTGCATGCCTCTAGCCATATCAACACTTCACTACCATGTCTTCATATGTATAGAAGAACCAAAATTGTGAAATTAAAAATGAGGAAATCCAACTACAAAATTAACCATAATGGGAAACCGAAAATGTTATCATGCTCATTTTAAATTGTAAATTTGGAATATAGTTTATATATTCAATGATATTTTCTAATTATAAAATTTAAGTATGCAAACATAAGCATTAATTTGGTTTGTTGGATAACTTTTGTAGATTCCGCATATGTTTTTTTGTATTTTCAAATAAATGATAAAAAAATATATTCGTATCGTGTAAAAAAAATTACATTTAATCTTATATATTATTCCTTTAGTTACACCCGATCAAACACATAATAAAAAGTCAATACAAATTACGATAATAAAATTCTAATTTTAATTAAAATAGTCACAAGTGTACACCTACCAAGTAAAATTTCCAACTTTGTTTTATTTTATAGAAGGAGGGCATGACAACCAAAGAGAAAGACATAGAAAAAAAAAAAGAAGAGGAGAAAAACTAACTAAAAACTGAGCTAGGTTTGGATATGTCTATCAAGAGATGCCAATAAGTAATAGTGTAAGTAAAATTTACTTTTGTCTTTCTAAGTTTTTAAAAGTTTACTTTTATATTTTTTTTATTTTGTCTTTTTTTGTTCTTTTAATTTTAAATGTTTTTTTTTCTTGTTTTTTTTTTTTTTTTTTTAAATATTTTTTTTTTTTTTTTTTTTTTTTTTTTTATTTTTTTTTTTTTTTTTTTTTTTATATGTTTTGGTTCATTCTTTCTTTTATTTTTTTTTATATTTCTTTTTAAATTAGAGGAGAAAAAAATTGATAATTTTTTCAAATG
>Ga0099824_1001358_pt1 | contig 34104 bp, 18 predicted proteins | sample SiratrowhiteBW_FD_76837 | JGI IMG/M metagenome (GOLD analysis project Ga0099824, IMG submission 76837) | Root nodule microbial communities of legume samples collected from California, USA - Siratro white BW | ecosystem: Host-associated > Plants > Roots > Nodule | place: USA: California... | reverse complement strand
ATGTGTGACATAATCAGTAAAGATAAGATGGAAGAATGACCTTAATCAATTGTTTATGAACAAACATGGAAATAGAATGTATGTGTGACATAATCAGTAAAGATAAGATGGAAGAATGACCTTTCCCTGCCTCTCATTTTTCTCATACCGTTTACTTTTTACATGAACCAAATCCACTTCAGAAAACCAATTTGCAAGACAGACAAATTACACTTTATCAGTATGACATTAACTACAAATTATATATGGATAATATCACATGAAACCACTGACTGAAAAAAAATATATAATTATATGTCATAGAGAGCCTTCAATTCTATCTACCATTCAACTCTTTTAAGGAGTAAGAGCAGAGGAAAACTAAATCATGTAAACAGAGAACAGATATTGGAAAATGGAAAAAGGTCAAAGGAATGCCATATCCATGTGTATGGAATGATACAACCACAATCAGCACATTATAACTTAAAAAAAACTGAATATGAAAACATAAACTTGTAAATTCCACCACATCTGTTAAGAACCGGATACCAATTTTAAAATTCTATATCACACAAGTTCAATTAACAAGACTCTAGCCATGAAACAAAAAAGTGAGACCAATAACAAAGATTTCTAACAAAACACCCTTTTCAGAGCCCAGCCTCTTAGAAAATGCACCAATCCAACAACAACAAATTTCTAAGAAAGATTGAATTTTGAAGAAACCCCAAGTTTCCTTGAGAACATACCTAGCACTGGGGGACCTCCTGGGAACTTCAGGCTCAAACTCAACAGGCAAACCAAGAAAACCATGGAAGCGATCGAAGGTGACATGAGCCACGTGCCTCACATTGGAAGGCCACCCAATCTCCATGGAAGAAGAAGAAGAAGAAGATGATGATGAAGAAGCTGTAGTGCTGCACCCAATCAGAGACTTCCGAAACGTAGCTATCAAAAGGGTCAAAATAGAAAGCTGATCCCTTTCTCTTTCCCTTTTTCTCTCTTCCTCTTCTTCTTCCTCCTCTTCAGCTTCCAAATCCAAAGGGGACTGTGGCAGCACCCCTTCTTCCACAGTGAGAGCGTTAATAAGGGAACTTGGGTGCGACCCATCATTGGGTGTGAGACCACCACAGCTTGAGGATGAAGGCAACTGAAGCACTTCCGTCATATTTGATTCTTTCCCTTCCCACCACTTTTAATAACAATAACAACAATAATAATATATTAATTATTATTTTGTTATTATTAGTATTATTCCTCACCCTTCTTCCAATTCCAATTTCCTCACCGAAAAAAGCCAAGATTTTGGTGGAGTAGAGTTTCCTTCAAGAAAAGGGTCTCGGAAGGTGAGACGTTTCCATCATCACTGTGCCTTCGGAGACGAATCATGTCATATAAGAAAGAAAAGAAAAAGAGGAAGATGCGGTTGTTGGAAATGGTTAGGGTGAAGTGCAGATGATGATGAGAAGAGAGAGAAAGAAGTGTGCATAATGTAAGAATTGTTGTTGCTGTTATTATTTATTAATGTTTGTTCATCTTTTTGGTGGTGGCACTGGGGATGCTTTCCACCTCACACCTTGCCAATCTGGTACTCATATAATTCCACCCTTTGAGTCCTATCTAATTTTCTTTCTTCCCAGATTCACTTCCAAAGATCGCACCTTTGACCCCACTTCTACTCATCACCCTCTGGGTCTCCCTTAATATACCAATGTTTTAGCCTTGTTAATCACATCTTAATTAGATATAGATATTTCAGATAGCATTTTTAGTAACAGTTTATGTATATACAATAATACACTTTTTAGATTAAGCATAAATTGTTCTGCATAACTTTCTCCACATTTATCAAAAAACAATAAGTAGTTTCTGCTTTAACTGGACATGTTAATGTGATTTTGTATAGATAACATTTATGGTCATTTTGTATTGATTGAGATTAATAACTCATATCAGTATTATTTTTTTGAAAGAAACGTTAATTAAAAAAATTATAGACTACTGTTTTTCAGGATTATAATCGTTATTGATAAAGTTCTGTTATAAAATCAAACACAAGTTATCTGTTACATAAATTATTTCCAGAGTAAAGGTTAACTAATTGCTAGAACTGATGTAACAGTTCATTTATTTAGATGTAGGATGGTAAGTTTCTCCCGTTTAAAGTTTCACCTCAAAAATAAAGTCTATATTTAATATAATGCTTTAATGCCTATACTGTTAAGACACAACTTTCAATTTTCATTGGAAAGCAAAACTGGCATTGAATCAAGTTTGGTCCTAACGTATTAAAGATGCTTAATTACATTTCTTAACATGTCAGCTTTAGGCCAATTCTATTCTATGTGCAGCATTCTAGTTGGGGTGAACTTATTGCAAGATTAATGCCAACTTCTCTACAGTAGCAAAAATGAATATTAGCTTTTGACAAGTATGTAATGTACTATTAGTGTCTTAATTTGTGTGTCCATTTCATAGAGAATAACAAGCATTACTCACACACACCAAATCCAAGATGATGAATCAATGAATCCATGACCATGACGTGTGAGAACAAGACAACAGAGGTGTACACTAACCATTCGCTAGTCTCTTCACTGCCCTATCCATTTCTAACTTTTCCACTGAATTGTCACTATTTTGGAACCTACTATTTTTATTGTTGTGCATGCTTTTTGGTTGAGGTCATTTTACTGTGCATGTTTATGAAGTTGTATAGGGTTAGTCTTACTAAAATCTACCTAAACAGATTATGAAAGGGTAGTATGCATCCCCCCTGGTCCACATGCAACTCCACCACGTAACATTAGAGGTTAAATCATCTCACAATCTCTAATATTGTCTCCACGTGTCCTTAACTTCGTTGTCATTGTCTCAGAAAATTTAATAAAGATAAGGTTTAGCAACATCTTCTAATGAGAGCCTTTCAATCTAGGGAAAGGTAAATTAGTGTAGCTGTAAATTATAACCATCTTATGAGTAATAGTACTATCACATTCTTAACAGTAAAATTCTAAGTAGTAGTGGCAGAGTGGTATTATGTTACTGTGTTTCTTTAGATAGGATAATTTCTTAATAAAAGTGGTTTTTTTAAGATGTGTTATTCCATGTTTCTTTAACTGAAATGATGAGAATTGTGAAGCTGGAGGTTGAAAATTGGAATTGAATTTGTTTAGTGTTTTTTTTTTTTTTTTGTATTTTATATGTTGTATTTGAAAAGGTAAAAGCCTTCCTTTCATTTACATATCAGGAGTTTATATATTAATATGTTTCTTATATTTTAAAAATGAATAATAAAAGTTTTAGGTTTCGTGTCTGGAAAGTTAAGCAATGAAATTGAGTCTTTTTTAAACTTAATCAATTTGTTGTAGTCATATTTTACTACACTTTTTTCACTATGTATCATAGGTTTGATAATTAAATTTGTTGAAACTGAAATAAATCATAAGATTCTTAATTATTTTTAAAATTTTAAATAAATTCTCCTAAATGCACACAAAATATGTAAAACTGTTTTCGGTTAAAAAAATATACAGCTAACCTACATCATCAAAATAATTTGTTACTTCCACTAACCTCTTTTTTTGTCAAGCAATTGCTGTTTTCGACAAGCTATGCGCTTAATTTCATTGGTCAATAATTGATTTTTTCTAAGCATATCTAAATAATGCCTCATGTGAGTGCTGGTAAAAAGTTATACCTAAACCATCATATTGTCCAGTTGTTTTACCCTTTACAATTAAACTATTATGAATGCAATATATTTGATGTGTTGTTTAATTATTTTAAATATCAAAGAAATCTTTATTGTAAATAATTATCTCGTGTCAATTGCATTCTTTTTGTTTGTTTTGGTCTGTACCAATCTCAAAAGCTCACCCCAAAAATAAAAGGTGATAGTAATGGTGCTTTTTAATATTCAATAAACATTTTCTTGCCGATGTATCATAATACAATCAAAACAAGGTTTGCGTTACTTTGGCAAAGGATAGAACAAGAAGCAATGTGCGAAATGGATTTGCTTGGGAATTAAAGCAGCATGCAACCATGAAGGTTTTTTTTTTACAAAGCTTATGTATTAGAGTATGGATCCAGTTGGTGTTGTTAACCATTAAATTTGAAGTTTTACTTTGAAAATGTATATATTATTAAATGCATCGCATATTACCAAAATAAAATTCTAAATTTAATTGGAAAACACCTTTTATTACTTCCTTAATTTCTGTTTTTACTATCATAGTTTTGAAAGATTTTTTTTTATTTAATTTTTATATTCAATTTTTAAGAAGACACTAATTACACTTTTTTATTATTATAACGTAAAAAATGAAAAAAATTAAAATAAAATAATATAAAAAATCCTATTAAAGCTTAATAAAACTTATTACATTCTTGTATTTCTTCAAAAGAATCATTAAACGAAACTTAGAAAAACGAGAAACTAATTTAAAGTAATAATTCTCACCAAACACCATTTCTAGAAAGCAGAGAGAATTGAGCGGGGAATAATTAATAAAAAGATATTATTTCTTGTTAATATAATATATGTGATATAAGGTTGTATATCAAAACCTAATGAAGAAATGTTGGGGTGCTAATTACTTGAGCGGGCAATAACATGCAATAAGAAATAAGTAAAGAATTGCAATGAGCTACTTCTTTGGCAACGGATACAATGCCTAGACAAGGCTATGCATTTAGTAACAACAACATATTTCTGTCTTCCGTTGCAAAAGGTTTAGATATAAAGTGAAAAAAGAGACTTGCTTGCACAAGCTTTATGTACTGGCTTCATAAACCAACTTTAAGGACGAAAACCGTTGCGAGTACTTACAATATTCTCTCTTTATTTTACTAAAACAAACTCATGATTTACACTAATCTTGATATTTAATAATGTGGTAACTGCATACAAATGAATACACCATCATGTTAAAGAGCCAGTCACATAAACGCTTCTACTAAAAAATCAAAAAATGGCTGCCACAAACGTACGTTTCTCTCCTTTTTAAGTGACATTTATACAGCTTTATGGTTCTATTATTGATGTTTTGAATACTCACACAAGGCTCCTTGGGGTCCTACACTACACCCCTAAAGCAAACCAAAGAAAGAGCTTGCAGTTCAATTAAAGAATATAATTGGTTTGACGTTGCTCTGCCCTTTATTTCCAAAGTATTGCTTCTAATACCATGTTTGGATGAGAGTTTTCTGTGCTGGATTTAAATCCAACTTGAAGCAATATGTATTTGCTTCCGCATAATTTTAGAATTTTTAGGTGAATTTGGTAAAAAAAAAATCCTAAACGCCCGTCCAAATAAACCAGATAAACAATAACCACACTGGATAAATTAGTGTTTGCATTTATGTAACAGCTCAGAGGACACGTGCAGACAACATTCGTAGCTACCGTTCTAAAATACAATCGAAAGAACAATGTTTTCTAATTAAAAAAGACCTTTCCGAATAGCTCTAATTACACCTTGAAAAAAGAAAAGCAATAATAAATATTTAAAAATAATATCATATTTTAAAAGATAAAATTTGATTTCTTCTAACCGGTTTAGAAACCAAACCTGGTTCCAAATTTAAAGTTGTTTTTAAAAATATTTGTAAATTAGATTTAAAGGAAAACGAGAAAAATGTCATGTATTAGCTTCTTACAGAATCCCGTTTAAATACTAGTTTTAAATAAAGCATAACACATGCTTTAGATTTGATTAAGCACCATTGCACCAAAATAATTTATAATCGAGACAGGTATTATATGCAAAACTCTGGATCATAGTTGTCCATCAACTTTTAGTTGTCTCATTGAGATCTTTTGGATCTGCACTGACTTCAGAAATGGATCCATCGGCTTTTAAAGATTTAAAGGTAAGGCTGGGACTGTTTTAGCAAAACTCTGGCAGTGAGCAATACCACTAAGTCGCCCACATCCAAACTGAAATATAAACTGATTCATACTTCAATTCAATTGATCAGTTAAATCCTTTCACTTTTCAGAAATAAAAGAACCTACCAAAGACTCAAGTTTGGCCAGCAGTAATTCCATTAACTTCCAAAATCAAATACATTAAAAAGATAATAATTAAAGCACAAAAAAATGAAAATAACCATATCACCAGAAGCATGCAAACAAAATAAGAAAAAACATGTTATCATAAATCTAGAGCGCAAACCAGGCACCCTGATAATACAACGTTATCATAGATTGAAGCAAACAATCATAACAATTATACAATTCTAGCAAACCGAAACTTCTTCCGTCCCTAAAATGACCTCTCCAAAACAAGTTTTGAACCCCACCTTGTTTTAAAAACCAAAATTTCACCTAAAACCTGTTTTAAAAACCAGTAAATGCATTCCTCAACATTGCACAAAATTGCAGGACACCACGCTCCACCTCTAGTAACCAAAGAAACGTATTTCTACAAGAAAGAAAACCACATTGGTCACATCTTAAAATCTGCAAGTTGTGCAAACATGCAAAACAATATACCCAAGATCAATTGGGTAGAATTGCCCTGAACGTAACTCTAGAGATGATATCCATAGTGAAATTATCGAAGGTAAATTTACAAAACACCCTAAGCATCGATCACAAAAGTACTCAAGCTAAATACTTCACCAGAATAATTATTTGGAAGATTTTTACGACTATAATCATTCCCGATTTTCTCCTCAAACGCATGAATCATAAAAAAAATATAATATAGAAACAGAAACGAAAATTAGCAACAAGAGGACTCAACACTTAAAATCCACAACAACAATGATTTATCCAACCAATAACATAAATATTGAATAAGAACCATCAATGTATCTGAAGGAATTAAAGTCAAGCATATATTGAATTCAAATGTTGAAATAGATAAAACATGTAACAATAGATAAAGAAGCAATGGCTGAGAAGATATACTAAAATCACTCAGATAATAACTATGATAAAGAAGCTGTGAAGAGAACAAACCATTATAAAGAAAGAATTAATTGCCAAGGTTTCTGGAAGCATTCAAACATGTCACTCAGATAATAACTATGATAAAGAAGCTGATAAGAGAACAAACCATTATAAAGAAAGAATTAATTGCCAAGGTTATTGGAACCATTCAAACATGTGCGACCACATAAAGCTTCACACATTCAAACAAATCAGCCTAAAATTATGTGTAACAACAAATATGATTCCCTACTCCTCAGACAAAAGCGTTATAGCGAAACTTCTAATAGCTCAATCAACAACTCCCATGTTTAGACTTAGAGGGTGGACAGAAAGAAATAGAGAGGTTTCCGTGCTATAAATGCAATATAAAAAGACGAGGAATAATTCGCTAAGAGGGATAAATACGAACAATTCAACAGAGCCAGAAACAATTTAGCCAGAATTGGTATTCCACCCCCACAATCTAGCCAGAAACAAACCCCGAATTAGTGGCCAAGATGACCCTCTTAACATCCCCAATTACAAGCTACTCTCAACAGCTACATTGTTCAAATACACAGCTGTTAAAACAAGAAAATGTACTTATAAGTGTTTACAAGAAACAGAGATCAGGTTCTGTTCACAGGTTCAAGCGCCTCAACAGTGACCACACTATTTCCTCTGATTACCTGCAGAAAGGGGGTAAAAAATTATCAATTTAAAATCCAGCATCATAATCTACTAACTACAATACCATCACCACTGATGTTTAAAAGAAAATGCAAAGGAACTCACCACCATTCCTATATCAGTTTTCTCATTCCCATTCACTTCCACAGTGTTGTCAACAACTAAATTCATAAACTGGTCAAAGCCACGGAGAGTACCAACAATCATGCGATTAGCATTCAGCTTGACTGCAAGAAAATACCGAGCAATTAGTATAATTCATCACCCAATTGTAAGACATCTTTCAAGATATAAGGCTCTTTAATTAATAGGTTTACATTTTCCAGTTTAGCACATACGGGCATAGTAATTAGATATACATCAGTCAAAAGACAAGCAGAAATAAACATAATAAATAATAAATATACATGTCGTAGACATCAGATATATATAACAAAATATGAAATAGACAAAAACTAGTATACGCATTCCCTGATGAGTAAAAATTTTACGAATAGGTAACATAGTAACTAATAAAGATGTTCCCACAAACCCAAAATGTTATAAAAGTAAATAAAAGTTTAATGATACTCTCACTAACACAAATACAAGCACCTGTCATGATTTTCTCTGTAAGCTAAAATAGTCCGCAGCTCTCATACATAATGAAAAGACAATCATTGTCAAAGAAACAATACAAACCTTGAAACATCAGATATTGACAACGTAAGCTCTAAAGTTTAAGAAAAAACAAAAAACAGTTGAAACGACAACAAGGCTAGAACATATTTCATTCGACACACTAAATTCAACGCTAAAAATACAAAGATAGAGAAATTTGGAATTTGAGAATAAACCCTGAACCCTAAAATACAACACCGCCACAGAAAACACGAAAACATTAAGATACAGAGTAAGAGAAGCAACAAATAGAGAACCACACTTACTCTGAAGCTTCTTGTCCATGTACCTGCCGCATCCACAAACAGAAGACAATTGTGGATCAAATCGCAGCGAGTGTAGCGAAAATTGAGAAAAATAAAACGAAGAAATGAATAAAATTGAAGTACAGAATGAGAGAAACACTTACTTCTTCAAATCCGGAGGTTGACCTGATCTGCTCATAGTGATGAGATGAGAGATGACAGTAGCAAAGAAAATTTAGTTCACTCCACGAAAGTGCCAAAACCAAAACCTAACTTCGGAGGCAATGTTCCCTCTTCTTTGTACTTTGAAGCCGAGCACGGAAAATCAAACTTGATTGCTCCAAGGCCCATGGATCTCTGATGGCAGAAATCACCAACCAAAAAAGAAAAGCCCATTTCAATACTTAAGGCCCGTTTGTTTCAATTTTTTTAATGGTAAAAGTTATTTTTAAAGTTAATTACGAAAAAAATTCAGATTTTATGCAAAATGTAAAATATTTTCAATGGATCGTAAAAGTACTGTATTAATTAAATCAGTTCATAAACTCGTGTTGTGTACGATATTTTAGTTTATAATTTTATTATATGATAGTTTAATCAAATAAAAATGAAGTATATAATTGAACAATAAAATATATTTTATACTCGATATGTAAATTACATTAGTGGAGTAAAGAAAAAATAATAATTTAACATAGGAAAATGTTTATATTATTTATAGTGAAATATATAAGAAAAAAACATATACAACATGACCGAAATAAATTAGTAAGTATACAGCAAAGACTTATTGGACAAGGAAAGAATCTAAATCACTTGTTCATGTTCATTGATCTAATGTACGGGAGGCAGCAGGTAGGGTTAAGCTAGCGCAATTCATTAAAAAAATAATAAGAATAAGGACTTATATTAACTTACTTATTCTTTTAATAATAGTAATTCCTCGTTATCCCAAAAGTGCTGAGATAACGACTTATATTGCATTAACATGATCAGTTTAAAATATCTCAATCTATCTTATCACGAGCCCGTCTGAGTACATAACCAACGAACTTATATATTAATTTATATAAGCTTACACCATCCAGGACATATATCAATTTTCAAATAAAAATATCGAACAATATTAAATATGTTTTTTTCCTCATATCGTGGGTACATCGCCTCACTAGTGCTCACAACATTCATAATCCCTGTCCCTTTAGAAACAACCCTTCTACGAGGATTCAAGAATAGTAAAATTCACCTGGTTCAACAAATCTTGTATAATAAGATCCTTTTACTAACCCTACTTATAATACCCACCGGTAACATCAATTAGATATAAGTTAATTTATATTAAAAAATATATTATTTTCAATTCAAAATTTTAAGATATAAAATTTTAAAATATTAAATTTATAAATTTTTTATATATATTGTTCAACTTTCTTATTTTTATTCTTATTAAATAAAAATTCCTTATTCAATAATTATATTATTCTTAAGTCCGAACTGCGTTTTTGTTCATACACTTATACAGTATACTTATACAAATCACGTTTGTTTGAAATCTCTACAGGTCAAACTCCAATCATCTACACGATAAATTAAAGACTCTTTATATCACTTGTTTGAAAAATTCCATAATCAAAAACACTGAGAAAAACATGACCGTCGTTGTCGACACACATACGTGACATTCCCGAGACAAGTTCATGTCTTGCCTTCCACACACTTGTCTGCGTTCCTTTCACTTCCGTAGTCAACCCGTCCATTCTACAATAATATATTACTATTGACTTGTTCAAGCCGTCTCTAACACTTCCCACACTTCTCATTTTTTTCTCCCTTCAAATTGTCGTGTCCCCTTATTTTTTCCAAACTTCCGTACAGCTCTTGGTGTTTACGGAAATAGTTTGGTGGGTTGGATCCAAAATGTGGATGATTATCATCATATTCTTCTTTGTGTTTTTCTTTGTAGAAAAATAGCTTCATATTAACATAGACAAAATCATTTATTTTTTTATTTCACTAACATTGAATTGGATTTTATGATGTTTTAGAACTAAACACTCCTTCAATATTGAAGCTGAAAGTTCCATTCATTATTGAGCATTATAATAAGTTAAACCACTGTATGTTAGTTGAATGGTCACTTGTCTTCTTTGAATTGAGATTAAACGTGAAGAGCGATCATGGGTGTAGCCTTCACGTACAAATAAAATATAAAATTCAAATTAGGGAGGTGATCATCCATCTAGGCATAAGAATCTAAAAATTAAATAACTATAACTTATAAGCCATTTGTAATTTTAAACAACGGTGATGCGAAATGGACCACTGGTTAATACGCCTGCAGTACTATAATATAATAATATTCTATCTTTTTTATTTTATAAATATCAGATGTTTGATTGGATGTCATGAATATGAATTTTTTATAGCCCCAATTAACCAATTGTTTGGCACCATTCATTAGTCTGCACACTTTGGCCAATGGCCACCCAACAGATGTGAATTGAAACCACACCAACTATATGATGCTCATTAATGTGCCGTACATCAAGGATGTTATTCTTGGTGTTTTCAGAAGTTTTTTTAATTAATACATTAATCAGTGAAAATTGTACCATTTATGTATTATAATATGAACTATCACCCTTTTTTCCAGTGATTAAGGTTACGAGCAACTTCAAGATAAGTGAAAGTTGGAATAAAATAATGAGATTACTTTTCCACATTCAAAATATTGGACTGTCCTCTGTTCAAAGTGTGAAACTACTCATTAGTTTCATTTTTTATAGATATTTTTTCTCTCTCTCCCTCTCTAATTAGCTGGTTATCTTACTCAAATGCAATCATATAAACCACCCCTTCACCTTTCACAATAGCTAGTTTCTGTTCAGAGCTTTTCTTGCTGTACTTGAACTACCCTCCATCTTCCTTAAACACCATGTTAGGGAAAAGGATGGTATCGTTGAAGAAACTGGCAAGAAAGGTGAAGGGTGTAGACCCTGATCCTGACCCTGCTCATCATGAGGGTTTGCTCAAGAACTATGAAGAAAAATGTGGCTCTAACTCACCCCCAACAGGGTTTTTTGCACTTTATGTTGGAGAAGAGCGTCAAAGATACGTGGTTCCAACCCGCTACCTTTCTCACCCCTTATTCAAGATGCTCTTGGAAAAGGCTTACAATGAGTTTGGGTTTTCTCAGAGGAATGGACTAGTGGTTCCATGCAGTGTTCCCACGTTTGAGGAGGTGGTGAATGCTATAGAATGCAACAACGGCAAGTTTGACCTTGGAAAGTTTTTTGCAGAGTTTGTTTGAAGCGCAAAAAACACAAGGTCTCTCATTTTTTTTTTCTTCTACCTATAATGTATCACACACACACATGTAATGCACAACACTCCAAATAGGTATAGCTTTAACTTTAACTCCACATGAAGTTGTTGTTGCAACATTTTCAGTTAGACTAGATCTGACCTATAAAATAGTGATTCAGAATATTGGTTTATCTTTTGCCTTTAACTAAGCTCTTCTGTTTCTTTCACATGGCCAAGTCACAAAATCATCTTTGATTTTGAAATTGGCTCACAAGGACCATCTAGTGCCTCAGTAATTATCGGTAACAATTATGTCATTAAATTAATCAACAATAATTTCTGCTGAGATTTTCTTAATTAATTTGCGTATCATGCACGATTTAATCTCCTTGGAAATGTATAAACAGGCAAGGATTTTTGTGTTTGATGGCTATAATTTAGTTTGGTCAGAAAGTATTTTGAACTTCGAGATTGGAATAGTGGAATAAATGAGGTTGAGGCTTGAAACAGAAGCCTTCGATTTTGTATAAACTAAGATACTGCTGAGATGCAGTGGCAACTTTTGCAGACATGCTTCTGATTTGTTCCTTCATTGAAAATTGAGCTGTATTGATATCTTCCTCTTATAATTTTGGGGAGATTCAACAGATCACGTAGAATATACACCAAATGTAAAATTTTTAAGAGACAAGTGTGATGCAAGACTTGGTCAATGAAATTATCACCATTAGCTCACAAACCCAGAAGGGTTATCTTTACGAGGCCAACAAGTTTATGCATAAGCTCTCTTGAATGAAGGGAATGGGCATAAACATGTGAACAAATTCCACAGGGTCTCTCCAATAAATCACTAATACTCAAGATGACAGAACAATGAAATCCTGAACCGAACAATCGATTAAAATTTACCAAACTACTAGAGGAAAAGCATCACATTCCTTCATATTCTTAGTACAAGAACACCAGTTTATGAGAATTGCAAGTCTAGGCAACTATTAATTCAAAATGTCAACATAAGAAAATTTCAATGTATTACCAGATCATAACAACAGTAAGTTCCATCTACTTTTGTACTTTGATTTGGATCTTTACATGATCTTGCAACAACTCTTCAAAATTTTAATGTAATATCAGATCATAAGTGAAAAGCAGGAACACAGTAGCAGTACATCATATCAATTGAACTTAACATTGGTTGCTCAACAACCAGATTTGGAGAAGCTGTTATCATTTATCAGGCACAGGATTATGTTCTGTTAATAAAAATTATACTTTTTGTTTTATCAGTGTAGCAGAGCAGCTGAGTCCTACATTAAAAGGAACAATTACAGCTGATAATAGTAATGCTTAGCTGCAATTTACGACAATCACAGGTATGAAACTATCACTTGGTTCATCTAAGAAATCCAATTGATACAATAACGGATTGGATCGGTATCTTATAAACTTATGAATATTAAGTTCACAATGCAATAAAGCGACACAGTAACGTAAAAATAATAAAACGAATACTATAAAAATGTCATATAGATGTATCAGTGACATGTTCGCCAATGGTTATGGTAATTTTAACATGAAACGAGTTTGAAAATAATCATCTCTCCATATTTGCATTTTATTGGATATGGATTTCATGGTTGTAAAGATCTTGATATTGATCTTCACAGCAGCAGCTTGGTATTTATTTAATTTTCTGTATGAGGATTCTGTGCATATGGAAGCAAAGAACAACGAAGGAGAAGGGAAAAACTTTCTGATTTTCTTGAAAACAAAGACTTCCTTTGCAAATATAGGAAGCAAAACAACGAAAAATGATATCCAAATACTATAATAAATCTGTAAACAGAAAACAGAAAACAAGGAGAACTTAACCCCCTCTCCTCAAACTTGATAATGTATGTTCATTATTCCAAGTTTGGATACAATAGTTTTGAAAGAAGTATGTTCAAGAGACTTAGTAGAAATTTCTATAAGTTGATCGCATGATCAGATAGGTAAAAGCGAAGGTATATATATATATATATATTAAAAAGTTGATCTTACCTATATCTCTTAAAAAGTTAACATCCTCAAAATCTCCCTGGCATCTTAAAAGTATGCAAATTTTATATTTACTAGTCTTCTTACATTTGTATCATCAAAGTACCTCTTAAAATATTTATTTCTTTATTGAGATCTTGATGTGGAGAGCAAGTATTTGTGAATCTTCTCTCAATCATTCATAACTATAATATCTCCAGTATTAAAATTATATAAACATAAATTAATATTATGATATTATAAATAAGATATATAATACAACTATAATTATTAATTATATAATATCATAAAATAATTAATTATATGATATACCTTGAATTTAAAGAATGAGCAAGATAACCAACATCTTAGTCCAATTGTCAATTAATATTTATTATAAAAAAATGATGAAAGTTCAATTTCTATTTTTCTTTCATATTCGAATATGACTTTTCTCACGTCTTCAATCATTAAATTATTTCACATTTCATATACTAAGTGAAGAGTAGTCACATATGTATATTTTTATATGAGACAGTAAAAGCAAATATGTAATCAACTTTCAACCATCAATTATCATTCACTAAAGTTTTTTTCACAAATTGTGCATTATCCAACTTATCCTCTTTGTAAGATAATTATTATTAATAACTATCTCTTTGAATCCTTTTTTCAAACTTCTAATCATTTTGAGTATGACTATGGTTGAAACAAATATTGTAGAAGTAACAAAAAACATTTCAATGAGTTGAAACTATTGAACATTGATAATCCCGCAGAGTCTCCCACAATAAAGTTTTCAATAAAGGTAGTATCATATGTAATTTGTGAGATCAAAAACATTGTTCATAAACATCATTATTTCTTTTAGTATTTTTTGTTGCACAAATATTTTTTAATGTAAGATTCAATGTATGTACTACACAAGAAGTCCAATAAATTGAAGAAACTTTTAATTCTATAAATATACTCCTTGCAGTTGGATTATCAGTTATAATTTATACCATATTATTGGGCCTAACCTTCATAATTGCATCTCTCATGTGTTTAACAATAAAGTTTTTGTTTTGTTTTTATCTCACATGCATCTTCAAAAACATTAGTCCACTCTCAATGATAGCCATAAAATTTATAAGTGGTAGAATAAGGATCATTCTAAAAAAAACTAACAACTGTCATATTTTTTTGATTGTATGAGTTTCTTATAGGTTGCATAAGACTTTTTTACATAATTCTCACTCTTGAAAGTAAATGACCTCTCAATTTATCACATGTTGACAATGTTCAAATGAATTATCCGTTTAAAAAAAATATATGTTATAACTTTGAGTGGTATGATATCTGGAATTATATTACATGAAATTGTTTAAAATAAAATATTTAAAATATTATGTTGATTCAATATTAGTTTATAAGAATAAACACAATAATCTAATATTTTTTGAAAATGAATATATTAATAAAAAATATATATTAATGTTATGTTAAAGCCTAAACCTTAAAGTAAATATCTTAATTTTATCCATGACTTAAATCATATTTAAGAAAAATTATTGTACTACCAAGAGACATTTACATTCTGTGTAGTGTAATAACGTGATATGTGGAGTTAATTTTCACTAGCAGATGAAAAGAGTTTAACATGAGTAAAATATTAGTTTTTGTAAAGAAATATTTAGTAGAAAACATTTATTTAATATTTAAACGTTTTAAAATAAATTATATAACTGTTTAATAAAAATTATGCTGCAATTGATTTATAGATAAATTTTATTTTGGTTAACTTTCACGTTTCTCGGTATAGATGAGTAAGACCGTGTTTATTATATAAAATAACATTGTAAATTGATTAACTATTTAGTTAGTTTTGAATTTTTAATCATAAAATTTGTGTTTTTTCTTTTAACTAGACAGTATTTTAAAGTTTTTAGTGGTAAACACTCCGAGTTCATGTAAATACAACAAATATATTAAAAAACAAATAGTTTATTGAATTCAATATTATATAAGCTCTTATACAACAAAATTTGATTAAAAAATAATTTAATTAAGTTGTTCTCTTCAAACTAGCCTTATGGATAGATTTTGATCATTACAAAATTAACGCATTATTTAGTGCTAAAAAGTTGTCGAATTAAATAAACAATAATTTATGCAAAAAAAGATGACCAATAAATACGGAAAATGGATTGTCTGGAACACGTGTTTGGTAAATTCTTAGTTTTGTGAAAATAGGAAAAAATATGCTTTCGTCTTTAATTTATCTTTTTTCAAAAACATTTCAAATAAAGGTGAAATTTAAGCTTCTCAACCAAAAATAAATAAAATTTACTTAAAAAAAATTATCGTATTACCTGTATTAAATTATCTAATATAACATTAAATAAAGTAATTAAATAAAAACAATTCATTATTTTTCAATATCTAAAAAATTATATAAATATTTTTGGAGTGCCATGTAGCGTTCTCATTACTCTTTTCAACCTTATATTTTTTTTACGGAAAATAAAATTAAAGTTTTTTTGGAATAAATTTTAAGTTATTTCAGGAATTTTATTTTGTAATGGTAAATTTTATTAAGTAGTATTTTTAAATTATTAATTCAGAATAATTAAAAATTAATTAGAGATTATGACATTTTTCGAATGTAATTTTTTTTTCCAGAATCAATACTTTTTAAAATGTTTCCAAAAGTATAATATAAGATAATATGTTTTGACATTATACAAGTTTTAAAAGATTAATTTCAGTATAGAGAAGTACATAAAGAAATTATGGAGGTGTAAAAAGTAAAGAAAAGACTTGGACTTATTGTTAGGTTAGTCCAATTAAGTCGAATAATCAAACATGCAAACGATAATATGGAAAAGAGAACGACAGGGGCAAAACAGTAAAAATACGCTAGATGGGAACACCGTTAGATCACGACGCCCCAAACTCTGAGCCGTTGATATATATGGAAGGGGAAATGGGAAGAGCGGATTTCAAAAATTCAAATCTCAGACCCAGCACCCTTCATCCCCGCTCTCACACCCTTTCACACAAACACAGAGAGAAAGAGAAGAAGGAACTTTCAGAAGCGGATCTGCGACCAAAAATGTCCGTGCGCCACGAGAAAGAGAAGGGCGTCAACGTCCAGGTCCTCCTCCGTTGCAGGTATTCCGTTAACGTTTTCCATTTCTCCGTTATTATTTCCGTGTTCTGCAACTCCAGCCACTCAATTTGATTTATCGCAGGCCGTTCAGCGACGAAGAGTTACGGACCAACGCGCCGCAAGTAGTGACTTGCAATGATTACAATCGAGAAGTCGCCGTCTCTCAGAGCATCGCCGGCAAGCACATCGATAGGGTTTTCACCTTCGATAAGGTCCTCCTCACTCTTCTCTTTTATTTGATAATCTCACTCTGAGAAGTAAACAGTAAGATGTGAAGTAGGTTTGCAAATCTGAAATATGTTCGTTTTGTTTTTGCGTAGGTTTTTGGTCCTTCTGCTAGGCAAAAGGATCTTTATGACCAAGCTGTTACTCCGATAGTTAATGAAGTTCTTGAGGGGTTTAATTGTACTATTTTTGCGTATGGTCAAACTGGTACGGGGAAAACCTACACTATGGAAGGGGAATGCAAAAGGGCCAAGGTATGCTCTGAGGTTATGAGGTGTCTTGATGTTATGTGCATGCATGTTAATGAGTAATGTAGTGATTTGATTTGATTTGGTTTGACTATTTTACGATAGAGTGGTCCCAATGGAGAGTTGCCTCCGGAAGCTGGAGTCATTCCCAGGGCTGTCAAGCAGATTTTTGATACACTTGAGAGCCAGAATGCCGAGTATAGTGTGAAGGTCACTTTTCTGGAACTGTATAATGAAGAGATCACTGATTTGCTTGCCCCGGAGGAGATTTCTAAGGTTTCTTTGGAGGAGAAGCAGAAAAAACAGCTGCCTCTCATGGAGGATGGTAAAGGTGGAGTTCTTGTAAGGGGATTGGAGGAAGAGATTGTGACAAGTGCTAGTGAGATTTTTACTCTTCTGGAGAGAGGGTCTTCTAAACGACGAACTGCAGAAACTTTGTTGAACAAGCAGTCAAGGTGACCGTTATTTTTTATTTCCTTTATTCAAGGTGGTGGAATCATGTTTTTATATCTCTTACTAATACTTTCTTTGTCTTCAGTCGATCACATTCGCTGTTTTCAATTACAATCCACATCAAAGAAGCAACTCCGGAAGGAGAAGAACTAATTAAATGTGGTAAACTTAATTTGGTTGATCTAGCTGGGTCAGAAAATATATCTCGTTCTGGTGCCAGGGAGGTAATAGATCATGAACATACCCTTTGTTCAGCGTTCTATACGTTCTGGCTTTTTCCTGATACTTATTAATTTTGAATTATTAAGTTGATATTTGTTTATGATAATTGTTAGGGCCGTGCAAGGGAAGCTGGGGAAATTAACAAAAGTTTGCTTACTTTAGGACGAGTAATCAATGCATTGGTGGAGCACCTTGGTCACATCCCTTACAGGTTTTTTATTTTTGAGCCTTTGACACTGCTTCATTTTATTAAGTCTCTGGCATTATTCCTTTCGCTGTGTGCTCACATGGGTACGTTGGCATATAGGGATAGTAAGTTGACACGCTTACTGCGTGATTCACTTGGTGGAAGAACCAAGACATGCATCATAGCAACAGTGTCTCCTGCAGTTCATTGCTTAGAGGAAACTTTGAGTACGCTGGATTATGCACACAGGGCAAAGCACATAAAAAATAAGCCTGAGGTTTGTTTATGATTGGCGTGGTGTTTGAAAATGTCTATGATACTCTGCATCTGTAGTAGTGATAATGTCTTTGAAACATTTCATGTCAATACTATGTTACAGGTATATTACTTCTACAAAGATTTTTGAAGTATTTGACTGCATTTATGTTTTACAATTATTGGCTTAATAAAATTGTCTTAAACAGAGTGGCTGATTTGAATGTTCTTTTTTTATCTATATTATGATTTAATACAATCACTAGTTACTTATCAAAATTATGAGCATGAGTTGTTCAAATTCATTTTGTTTAAGGACTAATTGAGTGCTTTTAGGGACATTTTCTTTTTAGAGTTGATCTGCTTTTATTTATTTAGCACTAGTTTAGCTGTTTTTATTTCGACAAGATATGCAGGATGAGATTTTTTGCGTTTTGATTTGATATAACAAATTGTCATGTATTAAGCATTGTTTTTTTAACCTAGTTTTTCTTTTCTGATATTTTTAGGTTAACCAAAAAATGATGAAATCCACACTTATCAAAGATCTTTATGGTGAAATTGAACGTCTTAAAGCAGGTGAATTGTGTTGCTGATTAGTCGTTGCTGATGTATCTCTTGGGTTCTTCCGGTTTCTTGGTATATTGTCTTATTGGTGATATTAATCATTTAATTCGCGACTTTGCTCAGAGGTTTATGCTACACGCGAGAAAAATGGTGTCTATATTCCAAAGGAAAGATTCTATCAGGAGGAGAGTGAAAAGAAGGTTATTTTCCTTTCTCTTTCTATTGGTCTGTTATCTTCTATTAAGAGCAGCACTATGGTTCCATGTAAAGTTCAGCTGCTCAGATCTGAAAGATAATTTTATTTTTGGTTCCTTGGACATGTTTTTTAGTATGGATTTTAATATTGGTCATTGGTAGATATAAATTGGTTTGAATTTATTTTCATGATATAGTTGTTAAAATTACTTATGAGGCCTTTCATTGGTGCATTATTTTCTTCTGTTTAGGCTATGTCAGATCAAATTGAGCAAATGGGGGTCACTATAGAAACGAAACAAAAGGTTTGTTTGGTTAAATAAACTATTAGGTATAGAAGATAGGGCGTGCCTGCTTGTTCCTTACTGTTATGCTTGACTTGTTCTCTATGTTTCAACCAGCAACTTGAGGATTTGCAAAACAAATACGCTGAACAAATTCAACAGTGTTCGGATTTGAGCTGCAAACTCGATAGTACTGAGGTGAGTTAACAAAATTCTTGTTCACTCTTGTTATGAAATTATGTATCCTTGCTTATAAGACATTTGTGATAAACCACACAGAAAAACTTAAACAAGACTAGCAAGTTGCTTGCCAACACAGAGGAAGAATTAAAGAAATGTCAGTATACCTTGAAAGAAAAAGACTTCGTCATTTCTGAGCAGAGAAAAGCAGGTATGCCAAACACATGATCGTGTTCAATCATTGTTTCTTGTTTAGTATTCCTTTGAGATAATATTAATTATGTGCGACAGAAAATGCTCTGGCTCATCAAGCATGTGTTTTACGAGCTGATTTGGAGAAATCTCTTCAGGATAATGCTTCATTATTTTTGAAAATTGGTATATGACTTACTCTTTGCCCTGTTTTTATTGACTATTAATTGAAGTTGTATCTATTAACTTGTTTATCTTTCTGTTAATTTATAGGTAGAGAAGATAAGTTGAACTCGGATAACAGAGCTGTAGTAAACAATTACCAGGTGGAGCTCGCTCAGCAGGTTGGTTCTCTTTGCAACACTGTTGCAGCGTCATTGTCTGAACAGAATGAACATCTGGAAGGTGTGAAGAAGCTCTGTCATTCTTTCTTGGACGTTCATGATAAGGTGTGTGCATAAAGAATCCAATATTGTTGTCTTGTATGTGGTTTTCTTTCATGGTCTCATCCAATTTATTAAAATCCATGTTTCCCCCATATTTGTGCGTTTCTTCTTATATTTTATTTCTAAATCTTCTCATTCCTCTTGTTTGCTGTAGGCCGTTGTTGATTTTAAAAAGAAAGTGACATCTCTGAGGGCCTTGTATATATCTCATATCGAGGCAGTGCAAAATGTTGTGCGCTTGCATAAAGCGAGCTCTGATGCTGCCTTTGAGGACCTTACTTCTGTTATATCCTCCAATGGTGATTCAATTGAAAAGGTGTGTTTCACTTGTTTCTACTTTTATACGCATTTTTTTAAGCTTTTCAATACTAATACTAACATAGGACTGTAATTCATGGTGAATCAGTTTCTTGCATCTGAGGCTACCGAAGCTGGTTCACTATTTGATGATCTTCAGGGTTCCCTTTCAACTCAGCAGGGTGAATTGGCATTTTTTGCGAGCGAGTTACGCAATGTATGTGCTTCAACTTATGTTTTTGTTTTTTCTGCTCTGTACATAACCATTGTTATTTCATTTTTCTGTGTTCAGACTGATGTTTTTTTTATCTTCTTCTAACTGTTATATTATTGTGTATTGTAAATCAAAGAAATTCAATCTCAGCATTGAACAAATAAAGGATATCTCTGAGCGCTCTCAAGAATTTGTGGATAAGCTTTTTGAAGAATCAAAAAAGCTTGAAGACTACGCGTCACAGGCTGACCAAGTGCAAATGAAGAGCATTGATGAGTTTAAAAAAGCTTACGAGGTTGTAACTTAGCATCAACAAGTATTTTTTGAAAAATGGTTATGGTTGTTGCCATCTGATGTGGACGTCTTGTTCTATTCTGTACAGGAGCAATCAAAATCGGATACAGAGAAACTTATTGCTAATATGACTAGTTTAGTTTCTGATCACATTCGGCGACAAAAGGATCTGGTCAGTTTTGGGTGTTCCTTTTTTGTGGGTGGTGGTGTGGGGGATGGGTTGGAAAATTTTCTGTCCTGTCAATTTAGTTTGTCGTTCATATAGAAATGAAATGATGTTCGGCTTGCAGGTGGACTCAAAGCTTGTTGATCTTAGGGAAAGCGGAATGAAGAACAAGTCCTTCTTGGATGGGCATTTGTCATCAATGGGAGATATTGTTACCAAAGCAAAAAGGAAATGGCAGGCCTTTTGCGTGCAAGCAGAAAAAGATGCGAAAGACACCTCGGATTTTTCTGCTGCTAGGCATTGTCGTATGGAGGTACTCATGCAGCAGAGGTAAATGTTCTTTCTCTAAATTTTCTTTATACAGATACACTCACAATCTAACATTCTTTTAAATCCCTAGTTTTAAGACTGCTAAGTCAGCTTTTGAACATACAAAGAGGACACACGAGGCTGTGAATGAGATGGAGACCAAACATATTTCTGCAACAGAATCAATTGTCAGGTGCGTGGCAAACTGATTGTAATGAGTCCTAAGCACTAGTACCTTTGTAGAATAACGTGTCACTGTGTATTATACGGCTTCGACAAACATGAACATAAGTAAATATTGAGCCGACAGCACTAAATACTTTCTAAACGTAAGAATAAATTAAAAAGAAAACTTATAACTTGTGAGACTCATTAGACTTAGCTAGTTATTTTAACTATTAAGAGATATGTTTCTTACATTTTTTTTGTGAAAACCATTATTATAGAAAAACTTTGTAAATTTGTCTTTATATTTTAATTGTGTTGAAAATTGTCATGCTATTCATATTTTATATTTTTGAACATTAACCGTGTGTGCAGCCGATCTTTAAATGTGAGGCGGGAAGAGGGAGTGTGCACTAATGTCGTTATTGCCTCTTTTTTTCTTGACCCCATTTTACTGCTTTGATGGCTCATGAATAGTCCGTGCGATTTGATATAGTGTTACCGATTACTTTGGTTCAGGAATGCTACTGATAGCAATGCTCAACATGTCGTTGAGGTCAATTCTGCACGAGTTGCAGCAGAAGAAGACGTGGCAAAGAATAGTGAGGATCTTATTGAGCAGTTTGATGGTGAGTTATGAGTTGGATCATGGTCCTTTGATTAACAACATCCAGCAAATTTACGTCTGAAACTTGGGTTGTTTGAACATGATGTTTTCTTTAAGTGAATGCTACCAAAAGCTAAAACAGCGCATGCATCACCAATATCTCTCACCTTTTTCTATCAAAATGTGTTTGCATATGCATTTATCCTTCTTTTCTTGGGTTACATTTTTTGCAGTCACTTCAGCACAAGAGCGGGAGTCCATATCTGGCGTATTAAATGTGGTGAGAACTCATGAAAATACACTGGAGACACTACGAGAGGATCACGCTGGCCAAGCTGCTTCGATTGAGCACAGAGCAAGTGACACTTTTCAACAGCAATTCAGGGTATGTCGACTAGGTTTCTACTTTGTTTTCCGAAGTTCAAATATAATCATTGTTTAACATTATTGCTTATGATGTCTTGCAGGACTATGAACCCACCGGTACAACACCAATAAGATGTGAACCTGATGTTCCGACAAAGGTGACAATAGAGTCTCTTCGATCCTTGCCAATGGAATCCCTACTTGAGGAATTCCGGGAAAACAATCCATATGAATCGTCTGAAGTAAAGGAGTTGAAACCATCTCTTATTCCACGTTCGCCTCTTACTCAGCTGAACTGATGGTGGTATAAACTTGCTCGGTTGGGTCCTTTGTTGTGACAAATTTGTATTTCTATTGTAACGTCACATTGCTTTTGTTACCCATAATTGGTCGAAGAATGCATCCTTGGCATATAGGATTGTAACGTGATATTTAGAGCAATGTACTCTGTAAATCCCACCTTGGGATGAAATATAGGTTAAAATAATGTTTAATTTTAATTAAGGCTCTCCCTTGTGGTTTAAGCTTTTTATTCTTGTCATATTTAGAGCATACTTGATTTGTATTGTTTGTGTGCAGTCAGTGACACTTCAAAAACATTTCCTTGCTGCCAAAAATTTGAAAATATTTATTTTTTGTTGTAATCAAACTGTTTAATTATTTATTTGTTCTAGTTTTGGGTCCAAGAACAAGTTATTGATGCGACGCGATTCGTTACGTTTGGAAAATGTGATACCATTTTGCTGATTGTGAAGAAATGTTGATAATAAGAGTACAAGTTCTAGAAGACTTCATAATTATGCTAGAAAGAACAGGAGCTAAACATTTATCATTTGTTACTAACGTTTAATTTCAGTAAAGTGTATTGGATCAACTTGCTTGAGCAGCAGTAAACCTTTACCATAAGAAAATGGTGCCTATCTTCACATGAATTTGCTTTTCGAAAAAGATATTAGGATAATCAACTTGTCTTCCAAATATATCTTCACTTTATCAAACGACCATTAGGATGGTTAAAAAATAATCTACATTTGTGTGATTTCCACAAGTAAATCTCAAAAGATATATTTTAATGACATGATTCATAATATTCATTATGCGGATATTCGTTTAGTTATTTGAAAATTTTCTAAAAAAGATCAGATCAAAATAAAATTATTAAAAAAAATTAACAATTAAAGAAATTTAAAATTTAATTTTATATATTTATGTTTTTTTATTTAAATTTATGAAATTAACTATTTTTTTTAAAGAGATACGTTTTATTTAAATTTATTCTTTTCATTAAATTTGCTTTTTTTTAAATACTAAATTTATTTATATTAATATTTGATTGTATAATTTTCTTTAGATTATATTTTAAGATTAAAGTTTTATTTGAGTTTCTACTTAATATAATTATTTTTAACTAATCTTAATAAAGTATCTATATTTATCCATGGATGTTTGCAAATATAAAAAAAAACATCTTAATATGTTTCATGTGAGTATAATGAATCATTATGTTTTAGATGAAACAAAGAGATATTATTCATGTTGGCTCCGACCTATTTCATCTAATAAATCATCTTTTATTTGTTCGTGTATATATATAATCTCATTAATTCGTTAAAATATATCCAAATGTTAAGCGAAAAATAAATGCTTAAATTAAATATAAAGAGCCAATATCATTTCGGTTTCTCGTATTTGAGGTTTCTTATTTTTTTTTTCTTAAAAATTTAATTTTCTTTTGATCCATATTTTTCGAACGAAATTTAACAACTTTTTTTTCCCGTGTTTACACAAACTTAAAATTATAATTAAATATTAAACTAGGACTATTTTAATCCTATTGGTTTTTTATAATTAATTTATAAATTTTGTTTATTTTTTCTATCCACAGCTGCAATTTATAAATATCCCTTGAACTGAAAAGTTTAGAATTAAATTTAACAGAAAACTTAAAATGAAATATGCGAAAGAACTTTTATACTGTATATAAATATATTAAATATCAAATTCAAGAATTTGTATCCAACCTATTTTTTATGTTTTAAAAATAATTATTATATTGTATTATTTTATATCTAATTTAAAGTGTTATTGACCTTTTCATTGTTTATTTTTGCTTTAATTTAGCTAATTTTTATTTAAAACACCTCTTTTATTAATTCAAGTTAAAACTTAGAGAAAAATTATAAAAAATAATTAAATAAAAATTACAATGAATATACAAAATCAAAATAATACTTCCTAATTCTATTAAGTTAGTGGGCATAGATAGTTATTTGTTCAAACAAGTTACATGTCATTAATGTATCCAAAACTAGTCTTTATGAGATGTTGACACCGAACACGACTTTTATACATTTCATATGTTACACGAGTTGCACAGCCATCGTTTTAAATGACGGAAAAAAAGGTAAAATAATAGCTATTCTACATAATATATTTTTAACTATTTTCAAATACACATCTCAAAAAATATATTTTAAAGTATAAAATATTTTCTATTGTCCTATTTCTTTTTTTCATAGTTGCATAGCTTAATTTTAAAAAAATGAAAAATAATAAGTTATACCGCATAATATATTTTGAAGTACATCTTAAAAAATATATTTAAAAGTGTAAAATATAATTTGTTGTCCTATTTTTTACTTGCAAATTTTAGATTGAAGAGATGACATACGATATAGAACAAAGAAATCTAGATTTTGCGAACGTTCAAAAATAATTTCCTTTTATTTCATAAAGAAAATAGTAGGTACAAGAATCTTGGGAATATACTTTGTTCTTTTGGAAAGTAATCGCAAAAGAGTTATTTATTTTAAATTGTCTTTATATAAGTAGAAATTGATTTTTGTTTGTTTGTGGTAAAAAGTATTTTTTTTAATTAAAAGTGAGAAGAATGAAAATTAAAAGAAAGTTTGATACAAAGAAGAGACAGAGACTAAAACGAGACCAAGTATAATAACATTATTAGATTCTATAGAATTTGAAGGATAACTTGTTAAACAAAATTGATAAACACATCTTAATGCTTTTTTTAAATGTTATATTTTTTACACATGTTTTTATGAGAAACAACTCTAAATTGTTTTCATAAAAACATTAAAAAACCACTTTTTTCCAGTCTCTGTTTTATTTTTAATAAAGTTAACCAAACAAACATGTTAAAAATGATAACGGGTGATTTTTATTAAAATATCATTTTAAACTAATCTTTTCCTGATCTACTAAACAATTTTCGGATTTATATTGGGTATACCGAACAGATTTTATGATACAATATGTTTCTAGTTTTTACGAAACACTTATTTTTGTTTTTAATCTTTATAAATTTTTCTTTTTGCTTTCAATTCCGTTTTTTAGTTTCTGTAAAATAAATAAACTTTGATTTATGTGTCTGTAAAATATTTTTACGGATTTTCATTTATTTAAAATCTCAAACCACATACAGATGTTATTAAAGATAATTATTTAATTTTTAGTTAAATTCATAAACATAATATCATATAATAAAACAATTAGAGATATATATTAACTTACCATCAATAAAAGTGTTAGAAATCATGTTTAAGTCCCATATTTATTAGAATAGAGAAAGCTAAATAAAAAAGAGTCACAAATTTTTTCGGTAATTATCTTTGAAATAACATTGATGACTGAACTCATACAAATACATTATGATTTCTGTCTCGAAAGTCCGTTATTATTTATACAATAACTAAAATTAAAACTTTCTAATTTGACAGAAATTAAGAATATATTTAAATCTTACTCTCTTTAAATTAATCATCAATAAATTTAACTCTTAATTGTCTACTTTAGAATACTGGACCACGTCCATAAAAAAATAATTATCATTAAACTTGAAAAAGGTAAACGTGTCTAGTTCTCAACGGAAATGTGGTACAAGTGGGTGTTCTTTATTTTCTAAACTAAATATACAAACAAACAATAATATCACAACCTTTTGGCTACGATTTTGCCCAAAGAGCACACTAAAGTAAGTGGGTGCAGTGTCATATACCATTTTCACTTTAATCCTATGTGTTCTGAACTTGGCATGTGTTCCAACTTTTTATCAATGCCAATTCTAACTTTTTGTATTGTTGTGAACTCTTTTTTATTATTATCATTATGTACCAAAACCATTGAAAGAAATGTATGATTCAACATATATACAGTATCTATATGTTAAGTGCTCACCTATGATAATTTAATCATACTTTTCATGCCTTTTCTTTATATCCTTTCCATTTTTTTTTCACACATTCAAGTGAGATGATATTGTATAATAACAGAAGAACTTGAGTTCCTTTCACCTTTTCTTTAACTGAAATTATAACTTATAAAAATGTTTGTGTTGCAATGTCAAAAAAAAAATGGTAAGATAAATTTAAGCTAATTTAAAACCTTAATGACTAAAATAAATAATATATAAAAAAAGATGTTGGAAATTTAAACGGAAGTTTGAATTTTACGTTAAATAAAATTAAAAAAATTAAAAAAAATATATGAGAAAAAAATTACAAATCTATGGTCTTAATGTTGAATTAGAAGTAATGTCAGATATTTTATACTGATTTTTTTTCATAATTCATTGTACTGAATGTGTATTTTTTCCGAAGTATTTACAAAAAAAAAAAAACTATCAAATTTTTTTTAATAAACTTTTTTTATCTTTCTTCAAACTATATATACATAAAATATCTACCTTCTAATATTTTTATAATACAATATCCTAAATATAATATAATGAATTGAATTATAAATATTTATGAGTGATATTATATTATGTATTGAATATAATATATATATATATATATATATATATATATATATATATATATTGAAATATTAAAATATAATTTTTAATTGCCGAAAAATTAATAATAACTGTCAAATTATTTATTAATGTTTTGAGTTAGAGAATACAAAATAAATAAAAAATGGTATTCTATAATTATGTCGAGACATAATATAAAAAGCTCTTATTTGTAGCAATGTTTTAACTGTCACTTTATTTATAATCGTCAAAAATAAACTCTCGGTGTTTTTATTATTGTCGAGAACATAAAATTTAACAAGCCACTGTTGACTTAATATTTCAATTGAATAAATCAAGTTTACAAATTTTAATGTCTATTAAAAACTATTGAATAAATTCAAATTCACATATACTATTTTTTTCCCAAATATTAGTGAATATTGATTATAAAATTATATAATTATAGATACATAAATTTGGTTTGCTTAATCGTTGTGATTATGTCAAAATATTTATCGATCGGAAATGAAGTTAATAAGCGAAATATATTACAAACTCAAAATATTTGAATTGAATTGATTTTGCAAACTAAAGATAGAAACTGAGTTCATATCCAATTGATTGAGTCACATCAATTTGCACTTACACTCTTCTTAACGTAAGTTACCCATATAATACAACTTAAAAGTCAAAACAATTTGTGGTGTCTTGCAATATGTTGTTTTCAAATACTTAATTGCTAGGTCTACTTTAGCATATGGCAATAAATACCCAGTAATATGTTAAAGTAAAAGATAAATCATGTTATTATTAACTTTTAATGAAATAGCTGCCAGGTTTTAACTTATAAAAATTAAGTCAACTCAAGTCAAAATTACCTTAATAAAAAAATTATATTGATTAGTATTAAGTTTTAATGTTTTTAACTAGTTACTTCCCACTTTTCGTTTCAATATTACAATACTAATTTTCTTCATTAGTAAAAACGTAAAAAAAAGTTCCAATAATAGAAAGTTTATCACTTCATTTTAATATTATTATTTATACACTACTAACAATTTTTTATATTTAATGAAGTTTTCCCTATAAATGTTTTGTTGGAGTTTACAAAATTTACAGAAATTTATTTTTTTACGATTTTGAAAATTTTTACAAATATAAAAAAGTTATAATAATGATAATTTTATTTTAAAGTTTAGGATATTTTTCCTACACGAATTAATTTTTAATGTCATTTTACTAGATTACATAAATATACTATTAATCTATCATATAAAATATAATATAAACATAAATTCAGTTAAGCACTACATTAAGAAATCGTACAAATACCAAGTGCTCATGATATATATAAACAACCCTAATTATATTAATGGAATTAATTAAATTATGTAACAAGTCACTTGATCTTGTGTGCATAGAACATATTATATTTTTAAATTAAAATTTTAAAAATATAATAATCTTAATATTCTTAAATTTGATCTATAAAAAAATTGTCTTACGCTAATATCTTGATGTCTTAATCATGTATGGTATGTGAATTAAAGATATATACAAAAATCTCTATCGACATGTTATGGTATACTTTGCATATATACACACACGAATAAGTAAATTAATATTATTATAACTAAAAAATAGATAAAACTCTAATATTATTTTGAGTCCTGTAACAGTTGGTGAATAAGTCCATAATTACAAATAATCAGTTTGATTTTTATGATTTGGTCGGAAAAAATTTGTAACCTTATTTTTTTCAATTGTTTAACAGCAACTTTATTATTATTATTATTATTATTATTATTATTATTATTATTATTTATGTAACTGTAATTATTAATTGATACAACTATTACAGCCTATAACAACTTGACTTTATTGTCTTAATCATCAATCAAAGAAAATAATAAATGTATTGTTGTCAGAAAACATTTACCTAAGTTACGTAATGACATAATTATCTTTTACATTAACATATATTCATAGACAGATTTGCATATTTATTATTCTTAACCACGTATTTATTCTAATTTAAAAAGGAGTCATGTATCATATTTTATTACGAAACTACTTACGATTTATATATTTAAAGATTTCTTTATTATAAACTTTAATCATAATATAATTTATACATAAAGTTTATTTAAAAACAAATAAATATATAGCAATAAACATTTATTTTATAAAATTGTAAAATAGTGATTAAATTGTATTTGATAGTGAGAATGAGTTGAGTCAATTTAGTTTTTTTTTTTACATTAATTAAAATACGTATATTTGGTCTCCTATTTTTCGGGAGAATAGGGTAAAACAACGAACATAGAAAAACAAGTGCAGCTTTTGTTTAGCTACAGTTTTGTTCCTATTTTTTATCTGCGTCAGCCACCTTACTCCATTGCAATCTCAATCTATAAATAACGGAATTCACCTTGTCTCTCTTCACTCTTTCTGTTTCCATATTTTTCTTTCCCAACTTAGATCATCACATGCAATAAATCGTTTTATTTTATCGTGTTTTCTGCTCTCTTTTTTTCTGATGGTTTTCCCCAAGTGTAGCACCATTTTTCTCTTGCTTTCATCCCTTCTTTTACTCATCAACAATGGCGTTGAAGCTTTTCATAAAATATATCCTCATCTTCAATCTGTTTCAGCAATTTCCGTGAGTTCACAGCACAGAACTGCATACCATTTCCATCCTCCTAAAAACTGGATCAATGGTACGTGAAAAACTACTTTTTTCGTTCATATATTTGGACAATATTGAGTGCAATTCTCTTTTTCTTCTTTAATTGTTTGATGTGATTTTGTCTTAGTTTTTTATGGCTGTTTGACTTAAACATGATCATTAACAATTAACAAGTACTTAATACTGGATAATTAATGCACTGCTACTTTCATAATTAGAAAAAAAAAAAAAAAAACGATTTAAAAGTATCCTCACACCAGCATGGCCTGACGTGAAAATATATGCATTGAAGGAACTCTTTTATAAATAGATCTCAATATTTCTGCATTGAAGATCTCTTAGTTTATCCAAGGTTTCTGTCAGCATATATCATAGTTAGGTATGGTTGAGTAAAACCTAACAACATGTTTATTTGCTTTTCATACTCTTATCATCACCACTTAGGGTGTTTAAACGAAATTTTGATGCGAAAAAACCAGTTATAAATTATAATCTGAGGGTGTCTTTATTGTTAATCATTCTGGAACATCCCATCGAAGCTTTAATAATCATTTCTCATGCATTAAGTGGTTGTTGATACAGTTAGGTGTAAAGGTATTTGCTTCGTGATGTAGAATAATTGAAATTAATATATATGTATATGTATACATGGGGCTAAACGTGTGCCTTTTGCATGGCTTTCTAATGGTTAAAAATGATGCATGCGAAACTATTCTATTAGACATCAAGGTGGGTATATAAAGCTATTTCAGTAAAATTTGAACGAGCTGATCACGACTTATAGGAAAAAAGGAAAAAAGTTAAATAAATATTTTTATGAATTAAAATTGTCGCGTGTATAAATTAAAAATAAAATTTTAAAAGTATATATGAGAAAGTTTTTACAAACTTATAAATAACCTAATTTTGATTTTTTATTATTTTTTCTTTGTAGAATTTTTTACAATAAAGTTTTCCGAACATAACATTCTTTTTGTCCCAACACATCCTTGTCTATCAGTACTGGAACTTGTGAATCGTTATGAATATCATAATCATAAACCTATTGTTCAAAATCTTCCTTAAAAAGCGCTAACTTACTTTGTTTTCATGTTCCTCAATCGCTGGAACGGACGCAACTATGGCATGTAGATCCAAATGGTAAGCAAAACATAATCTGAGTTTAGTTTATCATTTTTTAGCCACACAAAGTTAAATTTGTAATTTTGCTAACAACACAGGACCCATGTACTACAATGGAATCTACCATTTCTTCTATCAATACAATCCAAAGGGTTCGGTGTGGGGTAACATAGTGTGGGCCCACTCAGTATCCAAGGATCTGATAAACTGGGAAGGTGTCGAACACGCGCTTTACCCATCGAAGCCCTTCGACAAATTCGGGTGTTGGTCGGGTTCAGCGACAATAGTCCCAGGTAAGGGACCCATAATCCTCTACACCGGTGTCGTGGACGAGGAACAAACTCAAGTTCAATGTTACGCTGTACCCGAAGACCCAAAAGACCCGCTCCTCCGAAAATGGGTAAAACCCGACAATTTTAACCCGTTTGTGGTGGCCGACAAAGATGTAAACGGAAGCGCGTTTAGGGACCCGACAACGGCTTGGTGGAGCAAAGATGGACACTGGAGAATATTGGTGGGTGGTAGAAGGAAGCGCAGAGGAATGGCTCATTTGTACAGAAGCAGAGACTTTAAGACATGGGTTCGGGCCAAACACCCGCTCCATTCCAAGAGCGACACGGGTATGTGGGAGTGCCCCGATTTTTACCCTGTTTCGCTTACAAGCAATTTGGGGTTGGACGCGTCCACGGAGGGAAAACATGTGAAACACGTGCTGAAAAACAGCCTTGATGTGACTAGGTACGAGTACTACACTGTGGGAACCTATAACAGGAATAAGGATAGGTATATCCCTGACAACACTTCCGAAGATGGTTGGGGTGGATTAAGGTATGATTATGGCAACTTTTATGCTTCAAAGTCCTTTTTTGACCCTACCAAGAACAGAAGAGTGATATGGGGTTGGGCAAACGAGTCTGATACCAAAGAAGACGATGTTCGTAAAGGATGGGCAGGGATTCAGGTACTCAACTTAAGAAGTTAAGATTGAATTGATTTGATGTGGAAATAGTTTATACACCATATGATTTCAGTGTTTTTTTGCATTTGTGTGTTAAAATTATCAGGCGATTCCAAGAACCGTGTGGCTGGATTCAAGTGGGAGGCAATTGTTACAGTGGCCAGTTGAAGAATTGAATACTCTTAGAGGGAAAGAAGTTAGCATGAACAATCAGAAGCTTGAGAAGGGACATCATGTTGAAGTAAAAGGAATCACTGCTGCACAGGTCTGATGTTTGATTAAGGATTAATATATGTGTGTGTGTGTGTTTTCAATTGTTTATGCACAAAAGGATATAAAACTGTGTTATATATAATTGCAGGCAGATGTGGAAGTTAAATTTTCATTTTCAAGTTTGGACAAGGCAGAGACATATGATCCTAAGTGGGTTGATGCACAGGATGTTTGTGACAAAAAGGGTTCAAGAGTCCAAGGTGGTGTTGGACCATTTGGGCTTTTGACTTTAGCTTCTCAAAATCTGGAGGAGTTTACTCCTGTGTTTTTCAGAATTTTCAAAAATCAAAATAAGCATGTGATTCTCATGTGCTCTGATGCAAGAAGGTTAGTGTAATTCAGTTTTGGAATAAGAACTAATTTTCTATCCATTTTCACTCTCTCATTGATTGGTTATTTTGAGCAGTTCCTCTTTGAAGGGTAATTTGTACAAGCCCACATTTGCTGGCTTTGTAGACTTGGATTTGACAACTGATAAGACAATTTCTCTTAGGAGTTTGGTATGTCCAAATGTAACCATTGCTTATTTTTTTTTTCTTATGACATTTATTAGCACCAAGACACTAATAATTGATTAATGTTTTTTTATTATGTTTAACTAAATGACAGATTGATCACTCAGTAGTGGAAAGTTTTGGAGGAGGAGGAAAGACAAACATATTGTCTCGAGTTTATCCAGTGCTTGCAGTGACAAATCAAGCTCATCTTTTTGTGTTCAACAATGGCACTGAACCAATCACCGTGGAAAACCTAAAAGCATGGAACATGAAATCCGCTAATATAAAATGATAAGCCAGCTAGAAATCCATTAGTATGCAGAAAATAATTAAAAAAAGAGTCTTTTTCACATTTTCTTTTTATCACTCAGTAAATTCGCATTCATCCTATCTAAATAAGTATGAATGGGATCATGATAAAAGAAAATGTTTTCCAGACTGTGTTACCACTTCAGGTCTTTGTATTAAATGAGATTAGAGTTTGATTATCTGAATATAAAATAGTTGATAATAAAAAGTAATATCCTACAAATTCAAAAGAATTATTTTTCCTTAGCTCGAAAAGACATAGACTGGACATAAATTATTATAAATATTCAGAACTATTGCTTACATGTATTCAGTTTTTATGAATAAAAGCATTCGATATATTATAACCTAAAATTGTATAAAAAAAATTACGAAAATAAAGAGAAGAGCGTGTGATAATATCATTGATCTAAAAAATGTTTAAATATGTTTCTCCTAACAAATAGTTGTATTATTTTTTTATGTGCATAAATTTTCTATTTGACTTTTGGTTGCTGTGATTTCCTTTTTTTTTTTTTTTTTTTTTTACTTCTTCTTTTTTTTTTTTTTATTTTTTTTTTTTTTTTTATGGGTAGGAAAAAAAGTTAAAAAAAAAAGGAATATTTTTTGGAAATCAAAAATAAAAAACTTTTTTTTTTTTTTTTTTT
>Ga0099824_1001357_pt1 | contig 34106 bp, 13 predicted proteins | sample SiratrowhiteBW_FD_76837 | JGI IMG/M metagenome (GOLD analysis project Ga0099824, IMG submission 76837) | Root nodule microbial communities of legume samples collected from California, USA - Siratro white BW | ecosystem: Host-associated > Plants > Roots > Nodule | place: USA: California... | reverse complement strand
TATATATATAAAGAAATCAAAAAACAAAAAAAAAAAAAAAGATTTTATAAAAAAATGAGAATATATATATATATATATATATATATATATATATATATATATATATATATAACAATATTTGTTGAATTGTAAATATCCTCCAAGAGTTGTTGGTAATTTGGGTGCTTTAGGATGAATGAAGGGGCATGAATCTGAAAACTTATGATTGAAGAAAAGAAAATAGAGGAGCTGAAGATACCTTTACTCAAGTTATTTCTGAAAAATGAAGATATCCAATTTACAGATCAGAATCAAAATAAAGTGGCATGCATTTTCGTGCAAATGGGGTGTCCACGTGCATGCATATGTGCCTCCAAAGATATCTTTTACCTTTTTTCAGAACAGTTGTTTTATATTACATTGCTTGACCAATGAACATCATGTCCGCATAAAAAATATTTAGAAAAAAACTGATGATATTGAAATGTGTGATCTCTGATAAATTAGGCTCTCTGCCAATGAGTAAAAGGAAGAAAAATCTGAGATGTAATTAGTAATGTGAATAATACAATTAAGTCTCACATTTTGTGCTAGAGCAAACTCTTTTGCAAGAAATTAGATTAGAATTATAGTTTCCTTTAATGTGTTTTGAGTTTTCTTTTTAATGTTTTTGAAAAACTTTAATTTAGTTTTGGATGAAAATTTTAGTTATTTTTTTAGGCGTTTTCCTCGTGTAGTTAGGGGTGCAAATAAGCATTATGCTTTATTTGGTTAGGAGTATAAAAGTGAAAGATTGATTTGGAAATAAAGTGAGGTGATTTAATTTAATGAAAAAATAATAAATTTGAGTAAAAGGTCTATAGATAGATGTGACTAATTTAAATTAATGAAGGTAGATAGTTTTTTTTTATAGTATAATGTTAAAATTGTTCTTTAAGTATATTTTTTAAAAATATAAACATTTTTAGTTTAAAAGTTTAGTTGAGAAAACAAAATAAATTATTTTTTTAAAAATATTAATTAAAATACTATTTGATAATTTCCAATAATAATTATAAAATAGTTAAAGAAGAATCTAATAATGAAATAATTTATAAAAGATAAATATTAAATATAAAAATAAATTAGTAATTTATCAAATAATCTTACATATCCATCATTTCCTCTTCATTTCATACTATATTTGCTTTCAAAAAAAAAAATAATCCCGAAGGTAATGATTAGAGATCTACAAATATAAGAATATTAATATGTGGGTTTTCATATTCAAAATCAAGGCTTTGCTAGCAATTGAAAAATTTTGTCTTCTTCGACTTATTTGTAAAGTTCAACAACTTCAATAATGTGTGAACGATACACTTTACGTTCATTTTACTTTGTTTTTTATTTTTCAAACTATCAAGTAATTGAACCAAAAAATATCTAATTATTACAAGTTCACAATGTATTTTTGAAGTTTAAAGATGTAACCAAAAGTTATTTTTGATAACCTATATATCACAAAACTATGGTCTAAAAAGTTTTCTCCTATGAAACTTAATTTAGATCTCCCATTAAGAGCAAATTATGACTCTTGTCCAAAAGGGTAATTAAATTCATTTAGCACAACAACCATACAAACTATTGCATAAATTGTTTAAAAACTATAGATCTACTATATAAGGAAGTGACAACACATGCTAGTCTTTTCTTAAACAAATATTTTTGTAAAAATAAAGCCTAAAATGTGTTTTAGTTTAGATATTAACTTTTTGGTCAAAATTTATCTTACTCCTTTCAAAAATAATATTTTTAGTTTATTTATTTTTCACAATAATTAATAAATTCGGTCTCCCTTTATTAAATTCAGAGTACCAAGATGGGGGACAAATTGACTTTTTTTTTTTTTTTAAAAAAAAAGCACTAAATTTATCATTTTTAAATATAGAGATGGATTTTGATTTTTACCGAAAATTGAGATCCTTTTAACACATTTCATCGTATAATAAAACTCGTGCAAATATGTTTAACCAGTTTTAACTCCATGGGATGAGATCTATATTTATTTTTATATAATTAAAACATAAAATAATTTTTTTAACTGTATAAAACAATTTAAATTGTGATATGAAGTTAAGTTGTATTGACAATTTGTGTTAAGAAAATGTTGAAATTCATTTGATAGATGAAAAAAATTAAAATTGATAAATGGTTAAAAATATCATGCAAGTAAAAATCAAAATACATTAGTTTGATATTCGAAATTTTTTTTTTAACCAATCGATCGTGAGAATAATGAGTAAATCATGGCATACTATTTTCAATATATAATTAGCTCATTAATAAAATTTTATTTATCTACAGCAAAATACAGTTTCAAAATTTAATTCTTTTAATATTTAGTTGTATTTGATGAATAAACATTTAGTTTATTACATAATATATATTTTTTAAAAATACACAAGAAGAGTAAATCAACTCTAAATCGACCACATAATTAAACTGACATCATGACAAACCGGAAGAGTTGAAATATAAATAATTATTTATATGTAAATTTTACACCCAATAACAAATAAGAAAAATTGTAAAGTTTTTTTTTTTTACAGTAGAAAAATTGGCAAATTTTAAGAAAAATTAAAATAAAATTTGAAAAATCATAATATTATTAAAGGTAAAATATTATTTATCTAAAAACACACAATTATATATACATACTTTTATAAAATAAAAAAAATAGAGAAATTGTTAATTATTTAACCTTTTTTTTTTTCTCTGGCTCCGTAGGCTTTTGTTTTGTTGTGTTCAGTGTTGAACCACCTCAACAGAAGCGAAGTCACACAACACAGAGAACGCGCCAACGCGCCACTTGTCTCCGATTCCAGATTCAATGACTTCTCCGCTGGTGGCGGAGGGCGCCGCCCTGGCGGCTTTGCGGTCGGTGATGCTCCGGGTGCATCAGGCGGCTGAGCGATCCGGCTCCAAACCGGACCGGGTCCGGGTCGTGGCGGTTTCCAAGACGAAACCCATCAGTCTGATTCGACAACTCTACGACGCGGGTCACCGCTGCTTTGGCGAAAACTACGTCCAAGAAATCGTTGAAAAAGCTCCTCAGGTGTTGCAATGATTACTTCTTTATATTTCTTTCATTTTTTTTTCATATTTTAATTGATATTTAGGATTCAAATTATAAATACTACGTTGTTTTGTTCCCTTGTGTTTGTGAATGGACATTTCTAATGATTTGTTTTTGGGGCATGCATGCAGCTTCCACAAGACGTTGAGTGGCATTTCATTGGGCACTTGCAGAGCAACAAAGTCAAAACACTTTTGGGTAATTTTTGTTATTTCCCTTCTATGCTTTCACTAGGGTGGTAGGATTTGGGTAGAAAATGAGGCCTTTGATTGCTTTTGATTTCAATGTTGGTTTGGTCAGCTTATCAGAGCCTGCTAATTTTGCGTGTATGGAGAACTACCTTGTTGTTTAGAAGCACTACATTAGCAAACCATCTCTTTTGGGAATATTTTAGTAGAGATTTTAATTTCAACCGGTGGTAGGTATGCTATGGATTCAAATATAAGTAAAAAAACATTGTCATGTATAGTGAATTTAAATGTAAGGAAATCTGATTAATTTCATTCTTTTTAATCTATTTAATGATATCATTCCTACAACTCTCTTTGTTGAATTATGATTTTATTTTCAATGACTCTTTTTTCTTCATATCAGGTTTTAATGAAAGGCATTTTAGAAGATTAAAGTATTTTTAAATTGAAATTTTTAGAATTAAATTATGTTAATTGACTTTTTGGATCAATGTGGAATTAATTATTTTTGTTTATATTTGAGTCTAAAGGGAGTATGATAGATATTGTAAAAGTTAACAAATTTACTCTTTACACTATGAGTGGATACTGCTACACTATTTACTCTTCAGTGATAATAAATCTAAGTTGAAATATTGCTAAAATACTTTCTTTTAAAATTAATAATAGTTTAATAGGTAAGCTATGTGAACTAATCAGAAATTTTCTTTGATCCAAGTTTTAAGGTACTTATTATAGAAGTTAACATGTTTGTGATTGGATAACCTTGTGAAAAAGTTTACACTATCAATGCACATATTTTTTATTGAAACAAATAACTGGGAGTACATTAACACATCTCTCATTTGTTTAAAGGGTGCTTTAGCAAGTTACACACCGCTAGAAGTGTTTGAAAAATCCGAAGTTGGAACTTGTTCAAATACTTCTTTTAAAAATCTTTGGTTCCTACGTGTTACTTGATTTTCAATTTAGTTCATACAATTGATTTTTATTTTAGGTCCGAATCCTATTTTTGGTCCCATTACATGATGATTATAATCCTTATATGTCATATTAGCACCCATACCAATCTCATGGTGTTGCGACAGTAACAAATGGTAGAGATGAAATAGGGATTAAATTTCAAAATAAAGGTGATTGAGTGGTGATGCCAGTTCAATTTTGCTATCTGAGCTGGGTACATAGTTTTTCTACATGTTTTTGGTTGGCTCTGTGATTATTGAAAATGTTGCTATAATGGCATTATCTTGTTATAGCTTGTTCGGTTGTTCCTTTCTTCAGCACCTTATATTAGCCTAATGTTAACATTGCATTCTTTATGTAGGTGGTGTTCCAAATCTGGCCATGTTTGAGAGTGTGGACAATCCGAAGGTAGAGATGTAAAATCAATGCTACTTGTAGTTCTTGGAGATATGAATTTGTTGCTAATTATTTTATTTTATTCACTAATAAAATTTGAATGAATCTAGATAGAAGTTGTCTTTATGTTGTGCTCAATTATTAACTACTTTTCGCATTGCTGTTGATGTGGACAAGGTCTATAGTATACCAAGGAAATAACTAGTTAAAATTTCAAATTGTGGTGTTGGTACAGCTAATTTTCTAATCAATACCATTAGCTATTTGACTAACCTTCAAGTATTATTGTACCTCTGGAACTGTAGATAGCAAATCATCTTGATCGTATGGTATCAAACCTTGGAAAAGATCCCTTGAAGGTTTTGGTGCAAGTAAATACCAGTGGTGAAGAATGTAAGTTTGACTTAAAAATAATGAGTTACTCTAACTCTTTGTTACACTTTTTGGATCTTTTGAGGTTTCCCCACTACCTTTGGGTGTGAGGAAAATTCTTGCTTGAGGTATTTGCAAATCCATCATGTGTAGATTGTAAATTGTATATTTGTGTGACTGACTTGTCTTCCCGTACTGAGACTTCTTAATTTGGCATCAGGGAATTATTATTCATTTTATTTCTGTAACGTTACCCATGAAATTTCATAAATTGGAAGAATATAAGTAATTCAAATATTTCCCCTTATCCCAGGGTTTATTTACTGCATTAAACTTTTATTTATTCATTCAGATAATCACAAGTAATGCTACTTAATCAGTCACTCCTAAGATAGTTTGAATCTGTTGGATTGGAGAATTTTAGCTATTCCATCTTTGTTTTTTAACACAGCGTATCAAATTCTTTGATTATGTACTGGGATTGTTTCAAGTACTTTCGAGTGCATTGTTTGTTGTAACATAATTTCTTACATATTTTAAATAAATAATTTTTTTGTACGGATTCTTATATTTTTGCAGCCAAATCTGGTGTTGATCCTTCTAGTTGTGTTGAGCTTGCCAAACACGTGAAATTGAGCTGCCCAAACCTAGTGTTCTCTGGCTTAATGACAATAGGAATGGCAGACTATACCTCAACCCCACAGAACTTTCAGGTGACAGATTCTATTCTTATGTTCTGAAGCATGTGTGCAGCAATTCTTGAAGTGATCATTTCTTGTTTGTCAGAACTTTTCCATTTAAGAGATTTTATTTTATTTATTGTCTTAAAGTTGTTTTCTTGAAATTTGTTCTGCATTTTTATCATCATTTTGTTGCTTTTGTAGTAATGTTTTTTATGTGTCTTTTGTCCACTTGTCTGTTTACTGAGGTTTTCTCTTTTGTGAAAAATCAGACCCTGTCAAATTGCAGATCTGAAGTATGCAAGGCACTTGAAATGCCCGAGGAACAATGTGAACTTTCAATGGGCATGTCTGGTGATTTTGAGTTAGCGGTATGGAATAGTGTACTTAAGTTATTTAGCAATTATAATTTTCTTGATAGTTGCATTGCATGATTGCATCTTTCAATGGGCATGTTTTGTTTGATACTTGCAGTGATAATGATAGTGTATGAAGAATGCTAACAACACACTTTGTAAAACATTTTTCATCATTGAATGGAATCCTGAAACATCTCACTAAATCATAAAATGAAATTCAGAACATAAGAGTGAAATCTGCATTCTTACATGAATTTTACCCAAGTCTTAAAAGAGTGTGTTAGCCTTTTTCGAAGTTTTAGATATGGTTAAGATGACACTACCACATTTCTTTTAATTAGTATTGGATGTGATGTGTGAAACATTTTGAAGATACTAATAGTTGATAAATACGTTGCTAAAGTCTTTGTTTGAATTACTTAAAGATTTAGATTTCTCGACTAACTGATTTCTTTTACTCTTAATCAATTGTATCCATGCACCTGTTGATAAATATTTTTTGCCTTTCCAGATTGAAATGGGTAGTACTAATGTGAGAATTGGGTCCACAATATTTGGACCGAGGGAGTATCCAAAGAAACAAGAATAGCTAGAAACCGTAATCTCTCTCTCTCTCTCATTCTATATATACAAACTGTGTATTAGCACACAGATGTTCTAAAGTGTATTGTATTCGTTTCCCTTTGTAATTGATGCGATGGAAATGGTGATAATAAATTTCATAGTTGGTTTGCATACCATAAAAACGATCTTCATGCAAAATCTTCCAATTTTTATTTTTTTTTACATAGTGCTTGTTTATGTTAATTAGAGAATGTGTACTGGAGAGCCGTGTGTATGCCTATGTGAGGACGAGAAACGGAGAAAGAGAGTGCCAAACACAATGTTATAAAGTTGTAGCATACTATAATCATGTTGGTTCCTCTGTCTTTCTTGTGGATTTATGTTCTGCATCAAATTTTAAGTTGCTAGTACAGTGTGATTCATCTCAATGATCTCGTCTTGAAGCATGTTCTTTTCCTTTTTTGGTCTGTAGCTAACTGGAATGTAGCTAATAATTGATACTTTTTTAGCTTGGAATCATGCTTTGCAGATCAACTATGGTATTATTTGTACACTTGAATTTCATTATAATAGAGGTTTAAAGATCATATTATGGTGTACTTTTTTTAGAGTTTAATTGGAATACAGTTAGTGTGAAGGTTATTTTATGAAATCCCTCAATAATGAATTATAATATAACTGAAAACTATTGTCCCTAATCAATAATTTCTTTAATAGATAAAACATGATGTGTGTCAACAAAAGTTACGCTTCTGAAGAATGAAAAATATATTGTAAGGAGCTTCAAGTTCTTTCTGATATTGAACTTAGATTCTTTTAATAAGCATTATCAAGTCACGATTTATGAATGTATTAACAAATAATTGAGTTTAATGATCATAAGCTGGGTATTAAGCTTATTTATAAGGGCATTCAATAACAATTTTTAACGCAATTATTGTAAAAATTGATAAATGCTCCACCTTAAAGAGACAGAGAACGAAAAAACATGTCCAAATTGTCATATAAACCTTTCCAATAGATTGACGCACAAGGTATCATACCAGGAATCGCGAAAACTATCAAATGTCACTCAGAGCTTGCTCTTATCACAGGAGTTCCAATTGATAAAAATGGAGTTCAAATCTTCAGTTGAGTTTTTGATGTTGTCCTCCGTTAAGTTTTTGGTGGTGATCCTCTACCGTTTTTTAAAAATATACTAATTTTGGTATATTAAATGTATTTAGAAGACACAAGAGAGAAATAATAACAAAAATCCAACAATGAATCAAAATTTGTTTAAATGGTCTCCTAAGCAACACTAATTGGAAAATGCTCAAACATTCAAGTCTATGAAAACATTTACATAATTAATCGCTATATATTGAAGAGTCATGTTTCCTTTGATTTGGTGCATGATGACTTACATAAGTTGATTGTAAAAGATCTCCAAGTTTCCTTTGTCTACACTGTGAATCTCTCATTGTAAAAAATTGTGCAACTAATTAATGTAATCAAACAACTCTAGTTGTGAAAACGATCTTCATGGCCTAGACGTGTGTGTAATATAAGTCTCCCAACAAAGTTAAATATACATTTTTTTATGATCAAAAGACAAAATAGATAGTAAAAACGTGAATGATATCAGAGGTACCTACGATATTACAAGATAATAAGAACCATTGGTACCAAGACATGGATAGCGTCTTACTTTCATGGCTAACCAACCATCGTTAACTTGACATGGTCGTGTTCTACCCACAATCATGGGTATGGAGTATGACCCTCCACTAACATTTTACACACATTAAATTATTTTTATAAATATGTTTTCATTTTATATTTAATAATATATTTTTTAATTTTTTAATGTTTCTATTAAATATTAAAAAATATAGTTTAAAATTCATTTTTTAATCACTCTTAACTAAGTTTTACGGTATATCACTCCTATGAAATCTAATTAGAATGTAGAAGTGTAAATATACATTTTTTTTTTCATTTCATATTATTTTTTGAATTGAAAGTCAGAAGATATTCTTTTCTATTTTCCTCTAGTCAGATTATTATCAAAGGTCGACTCTAAAACCTCTCTTGAAACCAAAGGTAACACAACAGAGTACAGAGCATAGTGTTTTTTTTTTTTTTTGTGTTCTTCTTCCTTATCTCAATCAAACAATGTCAACCCTTTCAATCCCATTCAAGTTCTACTTCCCTCCAACCACTGCGACCTCCTTCCCTCCCTCCCAAACCAAACCCCTAAACCTCACTTTCCAACGCAGAACAAGAACGGCAACAATAACGGCTTGTGCTGCTTCCGAGAACCCCAAGCAACGCCCAAAGCCGAAGAAGAACCAGGCAGAGACCAAAACTGAAACCACAAGTGATGATGCCGAAAAGGGTATTGACCCTGCTGGCTTTCTCGCCAAACGTGGCATTTCCCACAAAGCGTTTGCCCTGTTCCTCCGTGAAAGGCATGAAATTTGGAAAATTTAAAGTTAAAGTTGGGCCGTGTTTGGTGGAATTTGCGTTCGGCTTTTCTGGGGTGTTTGGTTTTAGTGATTGCGATGGAAAGTTAGAGTTTTTAGTAGTGGGGTGATGACACTCTCTTCACATGATATTACACTCACACTCTGCTTCTTAGGCTCTTTTAGTATTAGTGATGGTAAAGTCAGTAGTTTTAATCTTTAATGAGAAAATTAAGTGTTATATTTCAGCACATTCGTGATTTGTTATGCGTGTGTTCGTGATATCAACTGTTGATTCTTTTCATGAAGAGCTGAGGCTATGTTTGGAGAAAAGTTGGTAGAGTGTTTTGAGGAATTGTAATGCACATCCCCAATTTCTAATGCACAGAATAAAAAAGGAAGAATTTGTTGCTTTGAAAGGAAAAGTCTTTTTGAGCTCTCCCAACTTACATTCAAACATACACTGAACTAGCTTTATTCTTCAAAGTGACTAGCTCAGTTTAGAAATTGGAACATCTTCTTCAGGGTTACTACAACAAAATTGGGGAAGTTTGGTTTAAGTAAAGAGGGGCATTGAGACTAAGAATAGTATATGAAGCATGGGCTAAGGTACTTATTTGTAAATAAAATGAGGGAAAACTATTTTGTTTTTATTTTAGTTGTCCAAGTGAATGACATGGATATGTTGGGCACATTTTTCGTGCATCTAATTTTATGCTTATCATTACAGGATATAAGATGTTAATTGCTGTGTTTTGCAGGTATAAAGTATTGAAGGACACGAAAGATGAAATTTTGAAACGGCATGCGAACTTCATGATTCTAGCTTCTGGGTTAGTTCCATTATAGTGTGGCTTTAAGCGTGTAATTTGGTACATAATTTTGCACTTTGGTTCTCTCAGCTATAAGCTACATTGTTCCTTGTAATGGGTGTTTTTAGCCTCTTAACTTTTATCAATTCCATCAACCATAGTTTTGAAAAATAATATGACGTATATTATGTTTCCTGTGTGTTCTTGAAATGTTTTGCCATGGAGTTATGATAATTGAAGTTATTGTTAGTAACTTAGTATAACCAAGTTTACAAATATGTTTGTATTGTTCCAGGTTTGAATTATTGGGAATGCATCGTCATCCAGAACATCGTGTGGATTATATGGAATGGGCTCCAGGTTTGACATATCCCCTATGTTTTCTTTTGGGGTCTTTCCAATTCTCAAAATCCTAATGTTGAATGTGTAGTCTAGTTTATCTTGTTTATTCCTCAGCTACAATCATTCTTAGTGTGTCCATAGTTTATTGGTTTTTGACAAGCAAGTAAATGCAGGGGCTCGCTATTGTGCAATTGTTGGTGACTTCAATGATTGGTCACCTACAGAAAATTGTGCAAGAGAGCATTACTTTGGTCATGATGATTATGGATATTGGTTTATCATTCTTCAAGATAAGCTGAGAGAGGGAGAAGAGCCAGATAAATACTATTTTCAAATGTATAACTATGTAGATGATTATGATAAAGGGGATAGTGGTGTCACTGTGGAAGAGCTCTTAGAAAAGGCAAATGAGGAGTACTGGGAACCAGGAGAAGACCGGTACTTAAAAAATCGTCTCGAAGGGCCAGTTAAGTTATATGAGCAGATATTTGGTCCTAATGGACCTCAGACCATAGAGGACATACCGGACATACCAGATCCAGAAACAAGATACAAAGCATGGGCAGCAGAGCATGGACCTTCTCGTACTGCTGCGATGGATAGTGGCAAGGAGTATGACATATATAATGTTATAGTTGATCCTGAATGGCATGAGAAAATCCGCGCTTTGAAACCCCCTATACCATACTGGCTCGAGACGCGTAAAGGTAGGAAGGCTTGGATGCAAAAGTATAGTCCTGGCATTCCTCATGGTAGCAAGTACAGGGTCTACTTCAACACTCCAAATGGACCATTGGAAAGGGTGCCTGCTTGGGCTACTTATGTGCAGCCAGGTAAATCTTATATGGGTTCTTAGAAGTTATTTAGTTCTTTGTGAATATAGATTAGAATTATATTTGTCTGAGTTTAGTATCTTATGGTTGTTTCTTTAGTAAAGATTTATGTACATATTAGCTAAAATGCATCTTGGACTTGGAAGATATGTTCAGAGCTTCCTTGATGTGGGCATTATTTGTTTAGAGAGTATAAATTTATATCTCATACAACAAAAGCCTTATCCCAGTAGGTGATCAAATCTATACCCTTGAAAGAAGTTCATATATTATCACCATTTCCATGTTATTAACTTTTGTTCATTTTTCTATGTAAAATAATACACTTTTTTCAATTAATGCTAATTTTGGGTTTGAATAAAACTTAAAAACTGTGACTCTATGTTTACTTAAAGTTCAATTTTATGAAAAGCCAATAAATGCTGAATGCTATACCCAAATGCATAAAAAAGAAGGAAAGAGGCATGATTGCCCGGGTTTGTTTGGACAAGCTTTTCTATATGCACTTATAGATAGAAAGACAAGAAAAGAAAGGAAATAAGCTTCTTCGTAAGTTATAATTTGCGGATGCATAAGCTAATTTATGTAAGTTCTCTCACATAATGTTTCTGAACTTTTCTTTGTAACTTCTGTATAAACTAATTTTAGCTTATGGAGAAACTCTTTTTGTTTTTCTTATTGTTTTTCCTAGAAGTGCTTATGGAAAAATTTGTCCAGACCCTTAGTCACTTTCTTTTTGGAAGATGAAAATGGGGGTCCTTTGATTTGTGTTATAAGAATGGATGAATGATGCTGATTTAATGCATTGCAGAGGTTGATGGGAGGCAAGCTTATGCAATTCACTGGGAACCACCCCCTGATCAAGCATACAAATGGAAAAATAGAAGTCCCAAAGTACCAAAGTCCCTGCGGATATATGAAGCTCATGTTGGAATTAGTGGTTCTGAACCAAAAATATCCTCATTCAATGATTTCACAGACAAGGTTTTCCCCCATTTCTTTTGGTTGAAATTCATAATTCTTCCATTATACATATCTTCCATGTCTATATTTGTAGTTGGCTCCATTGATTTTTTTTTTGTTGCCATATATTCTCAATAAACAATGCAGGTTCTTCCTTACATTAAGGAAGCGGGATACAATGCCATCCAGCTGATTGGAATTGTTGAACATAAGGACTATTTCACTGTTGGTTACAGAGTAAGTTAATGTTGTAATTCTTACTTATTTTCTCACTGTAATTATATTGTGATTAAGATTCCTTTAAAGTTTTTCATGTTACTGTTGTGGATATTTAGTGTCATGGATATAAGTTTTGTTAGAACTTTACTGCCACTCTGACCTTTAGTGACATGCTCAAACATTTGATGATCCGATGGTGCAGGTTACAAACTATTTTGCTGTTAGTAGCCGATATGGTACTCCTGAGGACTTCAAGCGATTAGTTGATGAGGCCCATGGTAAGCATTTTTTATGCTGTACTGATTTTTTTATCACTTGTACTGACCATGTTGATGATTACAGCTTTTAAGGTATTGAATAAGTTCTTTGCTCTTATTAGCTTATTTTCGCTATTCTGACAAAAAGAAATTTCAGTGAACTGAAATGTGATAAGATGCTGATCTAAGTTGATATGTCCTTTGATTGAATTCAGTTATGTCTGTTTTTTGTTTTGTGGATAAAACAATAATTCACTTTGAAAGGGGAGAATAACAGCAGGTGGATCAGTAATCCTCCTTAATCTATGAAGAAAATAAAAAGAGGAAAAAAAGAAAATATTAAATCAAAAGGATAGCCCTTGCCTTGATAAGTCCAACCTAGCAATACTCTTAAAGTTGTTGGTATGGAAATGTGTTGATGCTTATATTGAATTTAGAAAGCTGAGAGAAACAGAATATTTAGACAATGAGAATGCTTTATTTTTTAGTTAAATGTATGTAGTACATGGTCATTCAAGATCTTCACATGTAGCCTCTTAATATAGACTTAGTAGAGACTGTTTCCTAGGCTAATATTAAATGAGTGCAACTTCCTTGACACTAATACCAAAGAACACTAGATGCATTTTAACATGAGATACTGGAGCATGCTATTCTTTAATGCATTTGCTATATCATTTTGAACGGCTTAAAATCCTGGAATTATGCTCCTGTGAAGTACAATAAAATCCTGTGGAAAGAGCACAATGTCAGGCATTTTTAACATCCTGTACACAACCAAAACCTTTATAGTGAGTAGAGTTTAATCTTTACTGTTAACATTAAAATTTGGAGATAGAAAGAGCATGATCAGTTATACTAGTTTAATTATTCGCCTTCATTACAATAGAAGGATAACCTTCACTTGAGACCATCAAGCTAACTGGATATTTGTCTAAATTAAAAGAAGGAAAACAAAAAAGCAAGTTAAGCCATAAATGGTAACTGCCCCAGTACATACAGCTCCTGATTTTGCAGTGAAGGCTATAAATATAAAAAAATGTATAATATATAATGACAAAAGTCTCTTTGTATTTGTTGTGCGAGACTATTTTGCTAACTTTGCCTTTGACTGCACAGGACTAGGGCTGCTCGTCTTCTTAGAAATTGTCCATTCATATGCAGCAGCAGATGAGATGGTCGGATTATCACTGTTTGATGGATCAAATGACTGTTTTTTTCGCTCTGGTACCTGTTCATACTGCTGAAACCTCTTCATTTAGTCACATGCAAATTTTTCCCTTGTCATCTTCTGTTATATGAGGAATGATGCTTCCTCTGTTATCTGATGTCAGTTATTGATATATTAAATTTCATCTCTTCTTTTTAAATTTTTGTAAATACATGACTACAATACTACTGTTAAAAAGGGTAGTTTATATGTTTCCTGTGTATAATATTTTCTTTTGGTTCCTTATTAAAAGAGGACACACTGTATTGATTTTTCCTGCTCAGCTTTCCCATCATTTCAATACTTGTAAACACCACTTTTTGATTTCACCTTTCCTTGTTGAATAGGAAAACGAGGGCAACACAAATTTTGGGGAACCAGAATGTTCAAATATGGCGACCCTGATGTTTTGCATTTCCTTGTATCAAACTTGAACTGGTAAATGCAATTGCAAAGTAAAGACAGCGTTGTAGAGTACACTTGTAGTTTTCACTTTGAGCCATTGTCTTTTCTACCTGATTGGTTTATTTGTTAATTAGTTTATACAGAACTTGATTTATTTTATTATCATTATTATTATTGTTTGTTCGTTATTTTTTATTGCTTCATCATTTGACATATGCTAAATTACTCATGACTGATGTTTGAACAGGTGGATTGTAGAGTATCAAATTGATGGTTTTCAGTTCCATTCAGTTTCATCTATGTTGTACACTCACAACGGTTTTGCTTCTTTTACTGGAAACTTGGAGGAGTAAGGCCTTTTCAAAGTTTATTGGTTCTTATGGATAAATATACCTGAGTTTGGTTGTTTTTTACAAAGATATTTTAGTTCCAAGATGTTGCCTGAACCCCAATACTGTTTCTGAAGTCATTTATACTATTGTACTTTTACCCTTTCAAAAAGATTCTCTATGGTTTCTTGTATGGTTGCCAATTTTTTGTTTGTTTCTCCTTGTGATACAACTTGACATTTGCAGAATGTCAAGTCAATTGATTTATATTACTCAGATTGGTTTTGAAATAGGATAAATAATGACATTAAAAGTTGTATTGATTTCAAATGTTAATTTCATTCAGGTATTGCAACCAATATGTTGACAAGGAAGCGCTAGTATATCTTGTCCTAGCCAATGAGATACTGCATGAGCTTCACCCAAATATTGTCACAATAGCGGAAGACGTAAGTATTTATGTTCCTTTCATTTACTTAGAATTTTAGATGCTTTTGCACACTTATGTGCATCACACTTCTTAAGAGTGAAAAAAGAAGTAGGCATTTATTGTGAATTGGAACCATGTGCATGCTTCCAAATTGCTAGCTAGTTGGTTGCACATATTTTTGTATAATATAACTTTTATCCATTATTGCTCAGGCAACATTTTATCCCGGATTATGTGAGCCTACTTCTCAAGGTGGATTGGGATTTGATTACTATGTCAACCTTTCTGTGCCTGATATGTGGTCAACTTTTCTTGAGAGTGTTCCTGATCATGAATGGAACATGACTAAGGTTATATACTTGAGTATAATTTATCATTTCTTCATTAAATGAAATGTTTTGGTTGGTCCTGTTCTTTTATTAAATTCTGTAATTTCGTTGTTGTTACTTCTTATGTTGTAGATTGTTAACACATTAGTTTCCAATAAAGAATATGCTGATAAGATGCTTATGTACGCTGAAAATCACAACCAGGTAACTCACATTTTCAATTTCTAGAACTATGAGCTTTATTTCTTTGTATTTTTTTTAAATCTAATTTTTTTCTTGCTGCCAGTCCATATCTGGAAAGCGATCATTTGCAGAAATATTGTTCGGCGAAATAGATGAGGATTCACATCACTATAAGGAATCTTTATTGAGGGGATCTTCACTGCATAAAGTATGCTATTAACTATCCTCTAAATTTACTATTTAGAAGTGTAAACAAGGATTTTGAAATTGAGAATAAAATTTTTGTTTCCAACCTGTTTGTTAGAGCATGGGTAACTATGCAGTAGGTTTAGCATAAATAATTCTGTGGGTTCTGCTTCTGATTTTTTTTTTTTTTTTTCCAAAATTTCTTTCTTTGTCTATATTAAAAGTGACATGTTTCTGGTAGATATATATCATGTGAGGTGACTTTTCCTATAATTTTTATCATTCTTTGTCTTCATTAATTTTCTTGACTTTTGGCTAGATGATCAGATTGATCACGTTAACAATTGGTGGTCGTGCTTATTTGAACTTCATGGGTAATGAATTTGGGCATCCAAAGGTAAGATTTACTCATTAGAAATGCTATGCATATATTAATCTTGTTTGCGACTCTGATAATGTATTTGCCTGTGCCAGAGAGTTGAATTTCCATCATCAAGCAACAACAACTCATATTTGCTTGCTAATCGTTGTTGGGATCTTTTGGCCAAAGATGGAGTTCACCGTGATTTATTTTCTTTTGATAAGGTAATCTAATCTTGCTATGAAAGTTGTGTTCTTGGAAGGTAATTGGAATACTGAATTGGTCCAATCTGAACTGCATCAATATGAATGGTGTTTTAGAGTTTGCAAATATATTTTAATTGATAAACAGTATAAGCTGCTAGTGTTGTGTTTTATGCACTATTTCAAAAGGTAGAAGTCCCACATTGCTTAGTTTCACCATGTTTCAAGTGTTGGGTAGCAAGTGGTGTGTCGTTTGCATGCATGAGCTTGAGATATGAGATTGAACATCATAGGCACAACACAATCTGCTGATTTCCCCTCCTTGCATTATCAAGATCTTTATGCAACTACTTTTATTTATTTATTTATTTATTTTCATTAATATTTTTAATTTTATATGGTTTTTACTAATGTGACTGTTAACTTATCTCATCTAAGATTATGGCTAACTTGCTAACGCTAAGCAATGAAATTACTTGTCCCCTTTTTTCAGGACATGATGAAGCTGGATGAAAATCAGAGAGTGCTCTCTCGAAGTTTTCCAAACATTCACCATGTGAATGATAGTTCAATGGTATATTGAATTTTTTTCATTCCTTTCCTTTAAGAATTATTAGTGACTAATTTTCATCTTCATTACTTTCTGGCATGTTCAGTGACCGTTCAATGGTATATGTTGTGTAATGTCATCAAGCATGTTTTCTTCTGTTTATATATGCAAGCTTATGGTGTATTTGTGCTATATATTTATGTTGTTAATATTATACCATGCCAACTTGTGTCAGTTAATAATGTATGTAGTAAAGTAATCGCTACCATTAATTGCAGGTCATATCATACATCAGAGGTCCTCTTGTCTTTGTTTTCAATTTCCATCCAAAAGAGTCATATGATAGTTATAGCATAGGTGTAGAAGAAGCTGGGGAGTATCAAGTAAGTTTCATTTCATGGTGAAATTTGTAAAGTTGTGCTGTTTTGTTTTTATCCATGCACTGCTATCTTTGCATATTTTAATCTGTCTAAAGGCCTTCTGAAGGGAGAACTAATTTTTGTTGGCACTTTTTGATGGTTCAGATTATTATGAACACAGATGAAATAAAGTATGGTGGTCAAGGAAAACTTAAAGAAAAACAGTATTTTGTCAAAACTAACAGCAAAAGGTACTCATGCATTTTGAAACTCTTGACTTTCATCTTCTTCTCTTTTTTAAGGATAACTATCTCTAATGTGTACAACCAATTTATTGACTATTGACAGAGTTGATGGCCTTCGAAACTGCTTAGAGGTGTCACTACCCAGCAGAACTGCACAGGTTGATAATTTTTTTGTTATATTTTAGTTTATTCCCAAGGACCATATGCTTATCATAGTTATGCAACCAAATAATTGAAATATGTCTAGTTGAAGTCATTTTTCTAAGTTTGCATTAGTCACTACTTGGTCTCAATAACTATTATCACCAGTAAGAAAAAGGAAGAGAGAAACTAATCACATCTGATATTGTTCAATTCTATCCTTTTTGGTTATAGTTATTATTCTCTTTTGATGTGTGGATTCGTGAGAGCACTTCTTTGAGAGCTATCTGTTGGGTATTTTGGCCAACACATGAACTTTTTTGCTTTGTAAAAACAAATAGCAAATAATTATTTTTGTTGGACCTAAAGCTTAAACTTTGGTACCTTTATCCTTGAGCATGAATATGCATATCTTTGTATTGATTACCTGTGTTTGACACTTGACAGTACTAATCATAAGGGCTTTCTACCATTTCAGGTTTATAAGTTAAAGAGGATTTTGAGAATATAAACTCACTGCATCTGTGGAGTAACTTTCAGCCAGATTTTCTGACATTTTACCATGGAATGCTCTTTGGTATGTCTATCAATATAAGAAAAGTATAAGATTAACTATGACGCTCAGCATACATGAACATCTACATGAAGGTGCAGATGTCAATTGAAAGGGTCAATGGCCAATCTCTCTAAGGTTAACACAGCTGGTTTGTGGATTATGCTATAATCCATGGGAAAGCTTTCAGGCTATGATCTAAATTTATGAAGATGCAAGATGTTGAAAATTGAAATATGACACTTCATGTTTTAATTACATAAACCTAGGATCATGCTTGTAAAGCATACTGATTCATGTGCCACAAATGTGCTAGGGTTAGGTTCTGTGTAGAGTTACTTGAGGCTTATGAGGTGGTTTTGAAGAGGAGGAATTTGTAATAGGATTTTTCTAACATTATATTCATAAAGGATAGTGATTGTAGACTGCAGTAACTAAAGTCATTAGTTGCATTAGGGCTGAATTGTTGGTTTTTTTTGTACCTTAAATTACAGTTATATCATAATTGTCTGTATATTTCAGTCTACTCCTGGCATAGGAAAATGTGAATTTCCTAATTTTGAGATGCATAGATCTCGTTGGTCTGTTATTTCCTTAGGTAGTTTTTTCCAAGACATGGACAATGAGATTTTCCGACAACCCTATTTTAGTGTATGCAATAGCCCCTACAACCATGTGTGGGAACTGACATGAACATAGCTTATACAATTAATTTTTTATGAAAAAAAAAGGAAATACTTTATAAAAAGATAAAGAAATATTTTTTTTATAATTTTTCCTAATGCTATAAGGTTATTCATGTATGTAATACAAATCTAAAGATAATAAATAAAAGTTAAGTTGGAATATAGTAGATTTTAAGTCTAATTTAATATTTTAAAGGTGACTTATAAGAAGAGATTTGTATTTATTTATAAATTATTACAAGATTTGATCTTTAGATGATATGAAATCTTTAACATCATTAATTTGTTAAAAAATATACAAACATTATTATTTGTTAACATTTTTTTTATAATATAGAGTTGGAGAAAATAAAAATAGTAGAAGAAAATAAAACACGTGTATAATTTTCTATACACGTGTGCATAAAGTTTTGGAGTTATAAGTATTAAAAAATCAATTCACATCAGATGTAATTGGGGAGAAAAAACCTTGGCTGCTTAGGGTTTGGAATGTTTTAGTCTTTGTTTTAACTTTTTTCTTTTCTAATAAATTATATATGATGAGTTTATGTTTAAAAAAATAAAAACATGCATTATATTCACATAAATATACCATTATTACATCAATATTATTCATATATGATAACAAATATTACATGCATATTTATTATAGATAACCAATATCACAAATCACTATTAACTTACTTTTATCCTATATACAAAGATTTTATATTATATTTTAATTATTTAAAAAGCCAAATTGTTACACAATATCTTTAAGGAAGATTTATATCAAATGTCTCTCAAATAAAATTAACATTTGATCTATGGAATCTACCATTAGTAAAAATCAACATATAAATTATTTCATATTAAAGTGACTAATTGTAGTTGTTATATAAAATGATCATACAAAAATTCCTTTCAATTTCTGCCATAAGACTAGAAGATTATCAATGAATTCAAAATATATTTTTCTTTTTAATGAATTTCATGTTTAATATTGTATAATATTATTCCAAATATCTTCATCACATGTCCACTAAAAAATAACACATCCATAATTATATATTTATACATATACATTTCATAAAATACAATACATTACAATCATTACCAAAATTAACAATTATTGAGTATTTTTCAACTTCATTTATGTCTCTTATATTACAGATTTTTTTCTACAATATACAGAATGATTAATGTTTGGTAAAGATTTTAATTTAAGTTAAAAATATTGATGAAACTAAAAAGAATTAATAGTAAAGTTTTCTCTACCTAATGAAAATTAGTCATTCTATTGAAAATTAACAATATTTGGTTGAGAAGGAAAGATAAAACTAAATATATTTTTTTTATCAAAATAGTGTCTTTTCCTTGAAATAAATGTGTGATTGCATTTATTTCAACATCTAATGTTTATGTTACTTTCAAGATACTTAAATACAAATTATGATTGCTTACATTTTAATACAATTTAGAATTTGAGAACATTATACCAGACATGTTCAAATTATTATTTTTTTACTATAAGTGAAATAGTAATTACAAAAGATTAAAAAAGTATCTTAAAATCACAAAATATAGATTATAAATCATCCACTTTTAAATTATATCTAAAGAAGATGAAGAAAAAAAATTTGGGAATAAATTCTATACAGTAACCAGAATGAAAGAAATAAACTGAGTTGAATAGAAAACAAACACAACAATGTACACAAATAAATAGGTAAAAAAAAAGTTATTTGAATCTTAATTTTGATTGAGATGTGAATTCATTACAAAAGACAATTAGAAAAGAAAAAGAATAGAGAGGACATACAATATATTATTATTGTTGTAATAAATATATTATTATTGTGCTGTTATTAATCATTATTAGATGTTCTTATAGGATTAAAAGGTTATAACAATTATTTTTTTATCAGTAACTTTTTTTTTGTTAGTAATCATTATAATGATACAGTCATATATTATCACTTAATTATTATCAATCAAAGGATACAATCATATTACTTTTGTGTAAAGATATCTATTTGCTTTTATGGTTTATGGTTTCAGGAATTATTTTAAGAATTTTAGAACATGTAATTCTAAAGTTGTAAAAAATTATGTTAAGGACAATTTTTTAATGTATAGATATGGATTTAATAAATTAAGTAGATTAAATTTGATTATATTTATTAATATAGAAAATCATATCTCCATCAACAATTCTGGTATTCTTTATATTATAAATATACACAACATAAACATTTATTTATATAAGCTCTACAGTTTTATTATTTTAGTACAATTAATTAAAGAATATACTAATATATTAAATGTCTAAGTTAAGAAATTAAAAATAAAAAATTATTATTAGGAATTCTTACTTCATATTTACTATTTTATTAAAAACTTATTAAATTTTGTATTTCTAAGTTTTATAATTTTTTTCTTTGTTTTTTAATCTTTAATTCCGAAAATAATTACCTGTAATGATAATCAAAATTCCAATAACCATCTTGAATAATCTATCATAATATATTATTAGAATGCATATATTTTGCATTTCTTAATTATATTTTAAAATTTTCATATTTAAAATTTAAATCTATTATTTTGTTGTCTATAAAAAAACAAAGAAATAGTGAAAATGAAGTACTTATCAACTAAAATTAACAACATGAATCATTAGTCTAAGATGCAATTAAATTATATATTATACATGTCATCCGTATTGTTTCAATGATATCATTTAAATAATATATTATACATTAAAATATAAAAAATATATATAATTTTATTTAAATAAATGTATAAAATTAAACTTAATACAAATGTTAATTTTCAATTCATTAAAAATAATATAATACAATATAAGTGCAATATCCAAATAGTGTACATGTTTGCGCTGGTACAATATAATTATTTTAATAAACACTCTTAAAATTTATAAAATATAGATTATTTACTCATTTTAATATTGACGTTAAGGAGTATAATCAGTTATTTTAATATTTTTAAAAGAAGAAAAACCAGAAAAAACAATTATTTTAAATTTTAGAAGATAAAAAATACTTTTTTTTAGAAATCAAAATTAAAATCCATTTATTTCAAAATAACTAAAAATATTGAAAGCTTTATTAGATAAAAACATTTTTTTTAATTTAATGAATCCATACAATGTTAATTTTCTAAACTTTAACATACATATTTATTATCTAATAAGTCAAGTTAATAAAAAATCATAAATCCTATTAATTCTATTTTCTTTTTCATCACATTTCCTTTAATACTTGCTCTAAAGAGCATATAAATTCATTGAAAATAACACACAAATTCATAGAAAGCAGGGCACCAAACCATCTTTTAAATATGCCATTTTCATTTATTGCATGGAAGACATGTGTCAATTTAAACTTAAAAACCTAAAAAATAAAAAATAAAATAGTTTCAAACTTAAAACCCTTATTATATGTTCATTACTGCTTTTATCAGTGTGTTCTCTTTAAAAGGACCAAAACAAAAAAATAAAAGACCAAACTCAAAGTAGAGTGAATTGTGAATCCAAAATGTCGAATTTGCCCCAATCGCTATCTATGGGTACCGTCTTCGGTGGCGGCGGTCCGCCATCGTCGTCGAGTGGGGCCGGGGCACAGGGCTCCGGCGCCGGCAAAGATCGGAAGATGGCATCGGCTGAGCAACTGGTACTGGAACTCAGCAACCCTGAACTCCGAGAAAACGCGCTTCTGGAACTCTCAAAGGTTAACCCTTCTAAAAAAACCTTTTTACTTTCTCTCTGAAGTTTCTGCTTCAATTTTGTTGTCGTTTGAATTGCTATGATGGTAAATTGAAGTTTGAAATGTCTGCTTTTGATTTTGTGAAGGTAGTTAGGGTCCTTTTATTTATGTATGTAATTGTTTGTTTTGTTTTTATGTTTGTGAATATGAATTGAAACTTGTTTCTCTCTCTTTATTTTGTGGATATTAATTAACTGTTGAGACATTGTGCTGTTGAGAAGCTTTAGGTTAACAGTCTTGTACTTATTGAAAGCTTTGTTTCCCTTGTTTGTTTCTCTCTCTTATCATTTTGGTTTTTGTTTGAGAAGAAAAGGTAGGAAGAGATGAGGTCAGTTTGAATGTGTTTAACTAGTGGATGATCCATGTAGTGGATAATCTGTGTTGGATCCTTGTCGTATGCAAAAAAGTGTTGGGTAAATGGCAATCGCATTACTGCAAGGGGATAAATATATGACATAGTATATGACCTAGTGGAATGAGTGACAGAACCAAAAAGTTGGTGGTGGTGGTGGTGGTGGTGGTGGTAACTTGTTTTCATGGCTTTGACATACATATTATTAATTCCTTTTGTTAGATTTAGCGACATGAATCAATTAGGGATGTTTGAAAATTTTACATTGACTAGGGTGATACTATCAGATTACAGTGGGAGACAATTCTCTATTTTATATTCAGTTTGTGAGTTTGACTTAGGCTTAAACTCAAATTCTAAAAGTGTATCTTAGGTAGTTGTTGTTGTTGGACTTATTCATGGTTATCAATAGCCACCATTTGCTAGCTACTGTGGACCTATCCATAGTTATCAATAGCTACTGCTCTCATTATCAATTGTTGTTGGACTTATCAATGGGTATAAACAGCCACCACTTTTCTAGCTGTTATTTGGACTTGTTGATGGTCATAAACAGCAGCCGCTTGCTAGCTGTAGTTTGGACTTATAGATGGTTATAAACCACCACCGTTTGCTAGCTGCAGTTTGGACTTATTGCTGGTTACAAATAGCCACTGCTATTGTGGCAGCGAGGTGTGGCGGCAACACTGTCTCATAACATTTTCACGTTGTGGTTAAACCCACCACAATAGCAGTGGAGAGAGACTATCACTATCACCCTTATGTGGTGTTTTGAAGTTCAAGGGAAATTTGCATCACCAAACACTTTAGGACTTCCTTCACACTTTTGTTTGACCTCTCACTCTTCCATACTGTTTTGTCCAGGATTGTTCACTTCGAGAGATAGGTAATAGAGAACCTATTGGGTCGGGTCCTTGGGGTTTCAATGTGTTTTTCTCTCATTTCTTATCTATTGGGCCTCGACCTCAAGTTGTGCCAATTTGAGTTCAACACTCCTGTGTCATATTTACATGGGTGAATTTAAACTTGTTATTGATGAATTCTTCTTTATATTATAATATAAAGTAAATAAACCATAATCTATGATATAAGAAATTGGAAAGAATATTAAAATATAAAAGTTAACTAATAATAATAAAAACTGAATAAAACATAACATATAATATAATCAGGTAGATAAGAGTTGAATATGTTTTTTATCCCTTATAAATTATCAAAATTTCTTTTTGGTCCCTGGTAAATATTTTAACTCTTTCATTCTTAATAATCATTTCGGTTTTTATTTTGTCTCTAAAGTGTTATCTACAAAACTTTATTGTCAACATTATCTAACTTGCTTTTGGGACCAAAATGAAAGTAAAAATTGGTTAGGGATGAAAAAATTAAAGAAAATATTTTAGGTATCAGAAACAAAATCCAATAATTATGCGGTTAAACAATGGTAAATTTTTAAATAATATAATAATAAGAAATATATATATATATATATATATATAATTATAAGTAAAAATAATATAAATATAATTAAAAAATACACATATGAAATACACATATGGCTATATCATACAAACTATATATAAAAATATATGTTAAAAAATATTATTAATATTAATATATAAAAATTATTAGAATAATGCTCATGCTGCCATCCCATTTTGTGGTTTACTGCTCTACTCTACCATCCTCTGTCATTTGTAAGATCATGTTGGAGATCTTACATCTATTAGAGAGATATATGGTCAAATTGCACCCACAAATATCTAGTCACCCACTAAAATGTCTAGTCTTTTGGTGTGAGGGGGTGTATTGAAGATGTCACATTAACTACTAGAAATATAACAAAATTATAGTATGTGCCTTCAAAACTAGTTTTGTATAGCCTAATTTTGTCATAATTTATATATGTAAGTCATATATGTACCTAATTTGAGTTGGTTGAATCTCAAAACCTTGGGACTTCTTTATTGGCTAGAATAATGAAGGTGGAATAGGAATAACTATCTTATCTTATTTTAATCAATTGTTTGATGAGCCAATAAGATAGGACAACCTTATTCTAATAATGTCATTGGTTGAATGACATTGTGGGTATGAATTAATACACAATTATCTTATTTTACTTATTGTAAAAGAAATGTTTAATAAACATTTGGATGGGTATGAATGTGGATATGTGGATACCTGTTACCATACTTGAATGAAGATGAGACACAAATTTCATATCAATCAGGTATTAGGGATGGGGATGGATATGAATTTTTACATTGGGAGTGACGGTTATAGTCAAACCCACACCTGTTCTGCCTTGTTGTCATCCTTAGTTATAGTATTTTTAGTGAAACTAAAGGTAAGGCCATGGGCTTTGGTGAGTTGGGTGATTGAAAGTAAATTAAATGGACAATTAGGTACATAAAAAATCAAAGTCAGCAGTAAGGGATGGAAGGGGGTGGGTAGTGCTAATGTTGCAAGCTTGTGTTTGTGATCCGTAGTATATGATTTGTTACACCAGAGTCAACAATCCAAAGACCTCCAGAAGGAAAGTGAGAGAGACAAGTAGAAGATTTACTAGTTTGTGCCATTGAAGCAGTGTAAGTAGCAGTTTGACCATTCTCACACCCTTGGAGAAAGTCCTCATATGTTGTTGGAGTCACACAAGGTTGGTCATGAGCAATAGATTTCTCAATATTAGATGCCTATGCAATATTAGTCGAACAAGGAGGTTTCCTTTGTAGCTTCCAACCCCAATCAATGGTATGGCCATTGTGGTGACAATTCTCACATTTTAAATGATTTTTAGAATTACCTGTGTGAAACTACTCTAAGATGCAAATGCAAAATTCTCCCCAACAAAAGATGTATGTGTTTTCATGTTTATTTTTGGAGGAATATGAAGGAGTGGAGAAGAGGAAGAAGTCATAGTAGGGTTGCTGGTGATCCAAAAATCTGATCACTTGTAGCAGCATATTCTTGAGACAAGTAATACAAAGCTAAAGTCATAAAAAATGTACTGTGGTTGTCAATTTCTTTCTTTATATCTACATTTGGTGGTAGCACATTAAAATCGTGTAAGGCACCATGAATACTCCCAAGATAAGTAGACATAGGGCTGCTGAATCGTCATGGAGCAAGCAGTATCAAGAGATATTAGGAAATCAATCTTTTGTCCATTGTTCGTGCTCCTCTTCTGGGATGAATTCATCAGTGGTAGTGAGATGGGATTTGTGGTCCAACCCACCCACTGAACCATTACCCTTTAGAAGCCCAAGTGGAATAGCTAGACTGTCTTCGTAATATATAAAATATTGTTAGAAAAGATGGTAGAATCTGTTTTGGATGCAGAGTTGGAGCCAATTTTCAGAATCTGAAAAAAATTAAAAGAATCAAATGAGAGAGAAAATAAGGTTGAACCGCCAAATCCACTCTGATTGGGGGAGATACAAAGAGCATTTAAGTAGTTGCCGACCCCAATCAGAAAATTTTAAACTCTGAATAATGAACTGTCATTACCCAATTAACATCTTAGACAATGCTAAGAAAAAATTATCTAAACTCTCAAAATCCATGGTGAAGCCAAGTAAAGCTAATTGGCCATCATGAACCCAAGTTCAACCTAGCATTTTGAAGCACCATCCTTTTCATGTTCTGCATCAGTCCAATATGATTTTCAATTTTGAACCTAGGCTGTTCTTTAGAACAAGTACGTCATTGTGTGCAGGTTCTTCTTTTTTTCCAGATTTCAACTAGCAATCCTTTGTACTTCATTCAAATATGTAAGTTCTATTAAATAATATTAGAAGTTTTAAATATCATGTGTGTGAATATAAGACATGATTTACAGCATAACAGTATGACATCATTTGATTAGCAAACCCTGCCTAGTAAGAAAAGGCTTGGTGGTTGTTCTTATTGTGTAAATCGGTAAAATTATTTAGTAGCACACCATTTTTAGAGAGAAATTTGTGGTATTGCTGATGCACTCATAGAGGTATCTGATCAATGTTTTTCTTTCTTGTTTTGGAAATTTAGAAGAGGGAGCTATTTCAAGATCTTGCTCCTTTGTTATGGAATTCTTTTGGTACTATTGCTGCACTTTTGCAGGTACGCTATCTGACTTATGTGACATATTCCTTGCCTGTATCTTTTACCATACTTTACATTAATCATTCTTGTTAATTTTTGTTAGCATTAAACTCAAATAATTGGGGGTATGAGTTTCTCTTCAGCAGGAATGTGAATGGTCATAATTATTACCTTTAATTATATGTTTTTAATGTTAATTATAACATAGCTATTATGAGTAGAAAGATGAATTTAAAAATAGAGCAATAGAGCAATAAAAGATAAGCAGAGAACAAAAGTTTATTGTGCTCTCACTGTTATTGCCTTTCTATTTATTCTTCTGTCATATCTTTTGATAAGTTGATGTTGCTTCCAACATTTTTCCTTTGCAAAACCAAATTTTAAACTGATGGGTGGTGATGGGTGATGAAAGTGAATTGTGATGGTGTGATATAACTCAAAATTTGTTTAAAACTGTTAACTTTATAAATTGGTCTTAATAGCTAAGCCAATCATTCTTTTGGTAATTAGTAAGTTTTTATACTTTGCATACTCTGAACTGCACTTTTCCAGCCTTAAGGAGGGAGAAGTTTCCTTATATGGTTTGGTTCAAGAGAAGGGGGGAAAAATATGAAGAGTTTACCGTATACTCTTCTCAATAGCAATAGAAGAGATGGTAGGTAAAATAAAATCTCCAGGAAACTTAGATGCATAGTCCAAATAATAAAAATTGTTTTCCCTTTGTTCCAAATCTTGCCAATATTGAAGCTGAGTCAAAAATAGGAAGGAAAGGATTTCAGCTCCTTTATTACCCCTCCCTTCCAACTTTATGAACCAAAAGGAGGTCAAATCTAAAATTTTTCTATCCTTTCTTTTATTTCCCTTTAACTAAACTAAACGTACTATTAGTTATTGCTCATTTAATTCGGATGTTGTATTTTATTGTCTTTGCAGCTGTGTGCGTTGTAGATTTAATTTTTCTCCAGATTTAATTTGATTTCATATTTTATAAGCATTTGTGTCCTTGAAAAAAATTATGTCTCATTTCATTCCTTAAGCATAGCAGTTTTGTTCATTGTTTTCCAGTAGCAAGTTTCCTCACAATTTTCCTCCACTTACAAGGATTTGATTTTGTGTTTTGTTTCAGGAAATAGTTTCAATTTACCCTGTTCTTTCACCACCAAATCTTACTCCTGCACAATCAAATCGAGTGTGTAATGCTCTTGCTCTTCTTCAGGTCAGATGACTTTGTCCTATCAAGTTGTGTTCTGTATTTTACTGTGACATTCATTTTGTTTTAGTGAATAACTTCATTACATGACTACCATATTCTAGAACACCAAACTATTATTCAAAAAAATGTCAAGGAGGGACATTGTTGATGTCAATTACACTACATTTTGGATTAGGAATGAATGTACTATAGAGAAAGTTTGTAGTACCTATAGTAGAAAAAGTGTTAGAACCTTGCTTTAGGTAGTTTGGGCATGTGTGGAGAAGACTTGTAAAAGCATTATCAGATGGAAGATAACCCTATCCATGAGGTATAGAGAAACAGAAAAATAATAAGCAAAACAATTAAAAAGGCTTTAGAAGTCATTGGTTTGTCTATGGACATGATTAACAGTACAACAATATGGAGTCCTTTCATCCATATAGTTGTAAAAAGCTTGGTTGTTGTTGCAAAATGTCAAGGAGGCATAACCTATATATAGAGCATAGAATACCCTTTTAACCACATTCTGGTTCTAGCACACTAAGTTCGGTTACTTCATTGAAGTGCAAACCATTGCCCTAAAAGTGGAATTATATCCGCATGCTAGATGATTCTGACTGGTTAGTCGGCCTTGGTCAATGTATACACACAAACATATACACACAAAACACACTCCAAAATACTCCCAAACTAAGTATCAACTTTCTAGCATGCATTTTCTATTAAATATATTGACTCATCTCAAAAGGACTACAACAGAATACATTATGCTAGCCAGGTTATTTTGTTTCTTTACAGGAGAAAAGCAAACAACACATTATTGAGTACTGTTTTTTAAGCTTCTTAATTCTGAAAACAAGCTGCTTAGAAGATGAGCATGTCATAAATATCATACTTTTTCTTTTATCTTGTCACTTTTGTCCTTTCAAAATATGTTATGAACAGAATAAACAAAACACTAATGCTGCTGAGTTCTTTTCCCTTGTAATTTTCTTTTTCAGTGTGTAGCATCTCACCCTGATACAAGGATGCTATTCCTCAATGGTATCGTCACTTTGCTCATTCATCTGAAGGACTTGGAACTTCTGTCTGATTTTCTATTGATCTCCTTTGTGTTACACACTCTGATAGTGTCAATATGTTTTCTATATCCACTAGTGCTTTAGAAGATGATGTCTGGCTTTTTTTTGATTTGGTTGATGCCATCTGGATAATATAATGAATTGGGAAGTTCATGAGCTAAATCATAGATGGCATATGGACTTTTTGATTTAGGGGGTTGATTGAATTGTCAATAATTTTCTTTTGGGTTTACATTATTTGTCAATATTAGCCTTTTAATTTGATTTCTGCTTATGATAATTTTTTACTGCATAAACAGATGCAGAGATCCTCTTTTGTAAATTTAATTCGTTCTTCTTGAAATTGTTCACTGTAATATAATGCATATGTTGGAATTGCTGTTTGCTGATTGCTTTGGTTTAGTCTGTTTTGTTTTTAATCGATTTGTAACGTGGGTTGGAGGATATCTTATCCTGAATGATTTTTAAGATGGTCTGCTGAAAATCTTCCATCCAATATATATCTTCTATGACTGAAAGTGAATCTTGTCAGTCTTTCACATCTTAGGACTTCCTGTGTTGCTTAAAAATCAAGTTCCTTTCTCCCACTATCTGTAGGTCATTCATGACTTCCCAGTTTAGCTGCATAACTTTTACCTTCTTGTGTTAGATTTTGTACGTCCAATATCTATAGACTTCTAAACCTGTTTGGCGAGAAGCATTTGGTTTTATATTACCTTTTTTGTATTGAATAATAGTGAGATTTTTTACTTCACAATCCATTATAGTTTTTGCTTGTTAAAGAATAGTACATGAAGTGTTTGATGTTTCATACAATGAATTGTTGCACTTGCTTTTTTCTCCACTGCAGCTCATATACCTTTATATCTGTACCCCTTCCTTAACACAACAAGCAAGTCAAGACCATTTGAGTACTTGAGGCTTACCAGTCTTGGTGTCATTGGTGCGTTGGTTAAGGTATTTCTTCCTTGCCCATCTGTTGGGTGCAAATATCTACTAGAAAAAAAATTATATGACAATACATGATTGATGATTATATGGCAATGTAAATTATCACCACATTCTTGACACAAATCCCTAAATCCAATTTGTTAGGATGGGTTATTCACTATCAAGGAACAAAGTTTAGTCCCACTGTCATGTTACATTCTCGTTGTGTTTTATTATTATAATTCTTATTTAATATGTTGTGTTTTTGTCAATTGTGACAATTTTTTTCTGGCTGACTTTTATCCATCAGGTTGATGATACAGAAGTTATAAGTTTCCTTCTTTCGACAGAAATAATTCCTCTGTGCTTGCGCACCATGGAAATGGGTAGTGAGCTATCCAAAACAGTTGAGTTTACTGATTCTTTATTTTTAGTCTTTGCTAAATGTATGTCATCACATTATTTGTCTGGTAAAATGGATTTAGTTTCTGTTTCCTTCATATTTCTTTAAGCACTTTTTTATGGTCTCTATTTCATTAACATGTATATGCACTTTTTTCCGGTGAGCACGTGTGTGTTTATGTGACCCTATCTTGCTCGTTCTAATACAGTACAAACCATTTATGATTTATCTGTTATGCATTCGTATATTTATTAGTGAGATAGCATGAGATAAATTGACATAGAACCTTCTACTTGAGGAGACTACTTTGATCTGTGGCTCTTGTTTTTCCTTTAGAGAGCAGTTGGTCCCAATTTAAGCTTATAGCTATGTCACAGGGCTTTGAAATTTTCCTGGCATGTTTAGTTTTATAAGATGTAATTTGAGCATTGGCATTCGTAATGAGTTTGAACACTATTCTTGATCTTAAAGCCAGATATTTGACATAGATTCACGATTTTGTGTTATGAATGCCAAAGATGTAAACTCTTGATCTCCTTTGTTCTGTAGATATTAAGCCACTTGGTCATTTTAAATTGCCACTCTCTCTAATCGTCTATATATACATAGATAATAGCAAAATGGATCATGGTTGTCTAATGAAACCTCTACTACCCCAGGTTGCAACATTTATTGTTCAAAAAATTCTGTTGGACGATGTTGGCTTGGACTATATTTGTACTACAGCTGAGCGCTTTTTTGCGGTAGGTAGAGTTTTGGGGAACATGGTGGCAGCTCTTGCTGAGCAACCCTCCTCTCGTCTACTGAAGCATATCATTCGGTGCTATCTTCGCCTGTCAGATAATCCAAGGTTAGTTACTAATTTGCATCTACGTACTTGTTCCTTCTTCATTCGCCTCTTGTCTGCTGTTTTTCTTTTCAAGTTTCGTTGTCTCCAATTAAACTTTGCTCGGGTTAAAACAGGGCTTGTGATGCATTACGAAGCTGTCTACCAGACATGTTAAGAGATGCTACGTTCAGCAGTTGCCTTCGTGTAAGTACTTGTAGACACACAAATTTGATTTAATGAATAAATTGAATGGCAGGATTACAGAAATCATGAGTTGACGGGTTCTAGTGAAGTAACTAGAAAAGTTAATTTTATATAGCAAAATCTAGACACACTTCCTTTAAAGTGTTTTTGGTGTTTTTTCAGTTAAAATTAGAGCTTAACCTTAGGAATTTATGTTGATCTTTAATGTAAACATTTATGACGTGAATTATGAAGGTGAAATTCCAATTTTAATTGAAAAACGACACCATTTGACAAAGGAACCTATGTTAATCTTTAATGTAAATTTATTACTAGCACTATGAAAATGAAACTAATTCTTATTTGAAAATAACGCTAGAAGTACCTAAATAATTGCATTTAAGTTTTCTCTTGTACCAAAATGCATGCTTTGTTTGCTTGCATTATCTGTCACGGTTGTTTCTTCAGGAAGACCCTACAACTAGGAGGTGGCTACAACAATTGCTTCACAACGTTGGAGTGAATCGAGTTCCTGCACTACAAGCTGGAGGAGGTTTCGATCATATGATTGTGACCTGATATAAGTTACAGATCTTGTCTGGTTGCTGCTATCATCCCTTTTGGGGTCCGGCTATATCCATATCTCATGAAACTTGGTTGGTCAGAGGAAAAGCCTGTAATTAGTGGTGCATGGAAGTCAAGTTGAAAGAGATTTTTCTTTATAAATTTCAATTATAGGTGGTTTTTTATACCCATTGTGTAGTTAAAGCTTAAATCAAGACATTGAGGTGGGTTTTACTCCTTAATGAGCTTTTAGTAGGTACATTATGGTATCAATCGTCAAATATTTCAACAATCAAGTAAAACGCGTTCTTTAAAGGTGTCTTTTTATGAACGCAATCCTTGTTTATGGTTTTCTCAACTCCGTAGCCTATAAGGGAAAAATTGCACGTTAAATCACATTTCTGGTAGATATGATTATTTAAATCATTTTTAGTGGATGGAAGATCAAATATGTATCAATGAGGCACTATAATTAAGGTCGTCTTTAAGGAAAATTATGAATTATTGCAATTTAGGTAATTTTTTATAGTTTCTCTCATGCCCACCACAGTTATCAGCTACGAGTGTGGCAAATGTAAGTGGTCCAACAATGAATTTAGAATGAGTTGGTATATTACTAAGAATATAAACTTCAATTATGTTAGGATTTAGAGTTTAATTTTATAAATAGGATCAAATAACTGTTGAGATTGCAATTGAGGTTCCCTTAAAGAGCCTTTAACTAATGCAACGCGGTTGAATTGTTAACTCCAGTAAATAAGATTTGGAGAATGAATTATAATCCGAAGAAGTAAATTAAGATTTTCTTCATATTATAGACTTGTGCAATGAATTGCTGCAGTGACATTAGAAGCTGTTTGGCATTTCTACTTTGGTTAGTAGTGCCTTGGAAAGAACATTAGATATATTCTCAATCACATGAGGATAACTTTTATATACTTATTTTGTGGGAATGTTTGTGTTAACTGCTAATATTCTCCCTGATGCTATGGCCCTTTTAAGCAACTTATCCAAACTCCTCTCCCTTTTTAGAGCCTAAAGTTTCCTATTCAATGGAGGAATCAGATTTTCATATGTACACGGAAGTTAAATCAAATCAGATCAAAATTTTGATTTTGGCAAATAAATTATGCTTTTTAATTGCCTATATGTTTTATTTGAACATTACTATTCAGTGTTTTAGTAAAACTGATAATAAATAAAGGCAATGCTATTGTTCCTTAAAGGTATGTTAAGGGCCATTAGTAGGTGTCTACTTAGAGGGTTATTGAACATGTTTAAATTACAAACAATCTTAAATACTAAGTAGTTTTGTTGAACTATTTACTCAACAACCACTCTCTATGATCATATTTTTTTATTAAAAGAATGAGAGTTAATTTTAAATGTTTAACTATGTGCTTTAACTAATGTTGGCTTACACTGTCTAATAATAATTGGCTGAATCATGATATCAGGGATCTGTCTCTTCAATGGTTAACTTCATTTCTATAAAGTTAATGCTTAGACCAATACTAAATACATTAAAAACATCCACAGAGTGGAAGATATTCTTTATTCGTGACCACCATCACCTAAGAATATTTCTTGGAGCACAAAATTTAAGTGTCTTTCTCCTTTTAAGGATGAGAATCAACTAAAGGGCCATGATTTAGATTGAGGAGCAAATGCATGTACGACTGTGGAGATGGTTTATTTAACAAAAAAAAAAAAAATTGTATTCAACATTGGTAGTTTGTCAGGTCAATATAGCTACAATAGACTTCGTTTTTTACTCCCTAGATTGAAAAATATCCATGTATGAATATGTAATAGAATATTACCAATAAATATAAAACATCTTATATGTTTTTAGTGAAAAATCGTGTAAAATTATCATTCAATAATAATCTATAGTTGAATGATAGTATAAAATTATTTTATAGTGTCATGATTAAACATTAAAATTTTTATAACTAAAAATGGTAGCTTCTATTTTATATATATATATATATATATATATATATATATATATATATATATATATATATATATATATATATATATATATATATATATATGT
>Ga0099824_1001346_pt1 | contig 34197 bp, 16 predicted proteins | sample SiratrowhiteBW_FD_76837 | JGI IMG/M metagenome (GOLD analysis project Ga0099824, IMG submission 76837) | Root nodule microbial communities of legume samples collected from California, USA - Siratro white BW | ecosystem: Host-associated > Plants > Roots > Nodule | place: USA: California... | reverse complement strand
GATTTCATTTTTTTTAACAAACTTCATCTTTTTTTTTTTTTCTCTAATTTTATTCCTCTCTAAACTAAATAGGTTTATTCTGTAAGGATGTGAATATAATATAAGTTTCTCATTTTCAATGTAGATATACTATAAATTCAAATATAAATTTTATAAGATTTTGTCATGTTATAAAATTTAAGAATTAAAATTTTAAATAAAATTTTAAATAATAAATTAAAAAATATATTCATCTTAAACTATACTCTTGTATCAATAATTTTAGATAAAAAGGTTATTAAAATAAAGATATCTTAAAATCTTTATTTTATAATAAATTATTATTAGATCCTAAAATAAGTAACATGATAATACGAAGTCTATAAAAAATAAAATAAAACTTAACAGTTCCATTAGTACTGTCAATAATCTTCAATATTAATCTATACATAGATTTATAATTACTTACCAAGTTTCATTATATACTCTTATACCAAGTCTCACCATATACTCTTAAATGATGATATATTTAATAAATTTTAGAAAACAAAAGCAATATGGACCGTTTAATTTTGTGTTTGAAAAGTTTTGATTAATAAGGTTGTTAAGAGGGATAATCTCAATATAAAAAGAATTACATCTAATTGATATATTGCGTTATTTGGAGATTAGGAAAAAAATCGGTCCGTCATTTCTACATTTGAGGTGGTGGTCAATTCAATTTAAAAGATGATAGACAAATAGATAGAAGTAGTGTTGGCATATCATTTTTCCCATATCATTTTTCAGCTAAGTAGTATTTTGTAGGCTTTCAACTAATTGGTTTTAGCAAAAGGTTTAACTTAGTATGGAGATGTATATGAGTTGCGTGCATATGGAACATTTGGAGTTCTAGAAATAATGTCCTGTTTGGCAACCTCAATTTTGATGTAGAGGAGGTATTTACTCTTTTTGTCCAAATCAAAACCTAGACCTGAGTTAATAGAAAGTGTAGACATGTTTCATTTATATACTCTGAATGGTGCCTAAATCCTATAGAATGCCTCAAACAAGTTACCTGAAAAAAAAATGCTTAGAATATATCTGTGAAGGCTTGGAAGTATGTGATTATTGTTGTTGCATCTGTTGATGGTATGTTTGTGTTAAAATCTATGCACCTAGTATGGTAATGGAAACATGACACAGCTATCAATCTTGGATTTAGTAGCAGAGTAGTAGAATTATTATGGATATTGTGTTTGATTTTGTCAGATATATCAGTGTTGTTAATTATGTGATTATTGTTGTTATTTTGCTGATGGTACCTCTATTTTAAAATCTTTGCACCTGGTTTGGTAATGGAAACATCACACCTGCTGACTATCTTGAATTTAGTACTAGAGCAGGAGAATCCCTGTAACTATTGTGCATCTGACTATCTTGGATTTAGCAGCAAAGTAGGAGAATCATTGTAGCCACTGTACAAAAATTGTGCCTAACTTTATCTGGAATATATATGTACTGCTAACCATACTATTAGGCCACATAGTTTAGATTTGTTCCTATGTGTATCTACAAGTCACAAAGGAGCATAAAATAACATGGGTAAAGTAAGATTTGTGTAGAGAGAAATCAACACTACCATGTAGATTATATTTTCTCACTATAAGGCATAAGGCAAAGGAAATGTGTCACTATATATTCAAAATCCAAGAATTTTTTGGATTTACCAATGGATAATTATCCACAAATATATACCCCTCCATAAAATATCAATATTGATAGATTTTATCAATATATAATTGAACAATCAATTAACTAATACATAATTAAAGTGATCTATTTACTTATCAATTATAAGTTGGTTGGTAAATCAATGAATTTGATCTGTCGATAAACTCTATCAGTAAATTAATCGTTAAATTTTCGTAATAAAATCTATTAGTAATTAGTGACGAATTTGATCGGTCGATAAAATAATTATGATATAATAATGATAATAATAAAAAAATAATATTATTAATATTAATTAAGATGATAATAATAATAATAATAATTATTATTATTACTATTATTATTAGACAATGATGATAATTAAACATAATAATACTAAAGATAATACTACTAATTACAATAATAATAATAATAATAATAACAAACATATTTATAATAATAATAATAATAAATAATTTATTATTATTATTATTCTTAATTTTAAAAAAATAATGACAAATATTATTTTTATCATTATAATTAAGATAATACTATTAATATTGATATTGATATTAATAAAAATAATAATTAAGATCATAATAATAATATTAATAATAATTATTATAATTATAGTTGTGAGAGTGAATAATAATAATGGTAATAATACTAAAAGTAATTATGATAATAATAATATTATTTATAATAAAAATAATAATAATAATAATAATTATTATTATTATTATTATGATAAATATAATAACCATAACTCTTTAGTAAGAATTTATTTATCTTAAATTTTTTTGTGATAATAATATTAGAATAATTATTATATTTATGATATTAATAGTTTTAAAAGTTCTTTCACAATCTCATCTTTAAAATATATTTTATTAAATTAAAATAGATTTTTTTAAAATTATCTTTGTTTAACTTATAAAAGACTTTTAAACTATCAAAAGAATGAATATAAATAGATTTAGTGTATATGTTGCACCCAGAGTCTCTCCACCCATCAATCAGGTATTAAAGTTGTATATTAAATCACCAGGAATGTGTGTATATATCAATCACCACGAGTGTGTATAGTAAAACTTCAATTAGTATTGTCAATAATTTTTAATATTAATTTCCTAAATATTTGTTAACTATCATTATACACATAATTGATTTACAACTACTTATCAAGTTTCAATATATAAATATGTAGATTAAATGATGATATATTTAATAAATTAAAGAAAATAAAAGAATTATCAAATTTTAATTTTGTGTTTGGAAAGTTTTAACTAATAAGGTTGTTAAAAGGAATAACCTCAATAGAAAAGGATTATATATTACATCTAATAGACACCTCACGTTATTTATAGATTAAGAGAAGAATCGGTCAGTCATTCCTATATGTGAGGTGGTCAGTTGAATTTAGAACATAATAGATAAATGGATAAAAGTAGTGTAGGCATATCATTTTTCAATTAAGAAACATTTTTTAAGCTTTCAGCTAATTGGTTCTAGGAAAAGGTTTAATCTAGTATAGAGAAGTATATAGATTGAATGCATATGAAACATTTAGACTTATGAAAATAATGTTGTGTTTTGCAACCTCAAGTTGAATGTAGAGGAGGTATTTACTTTTTTTTGTCCAAATCAAAACGTGAACCTGGATCAATAGAAAGTGTAGAAACTTTTCATTTACATACTGGAAATTGTGTCTAAATCCTAATACATCAAACAAGTCACCTGAAAAAAGAATTTACATAGAATATATTCGTAAAGACATAAAAGTATGTAATTATTGTTGCTGCATCTGTTGATGATATGTCTTTGTTAAAATCTATGAACTTGATATTGTAAAGGAAATATCACACAACTGACGATCTTGGATTTAGTAGTAGAATAGTAGAATTAATGTAGATATTGTGCCTAACTTTATCTGGGATAAATATATAAATGTTGTTAATTATGTTCATAATAATATATAATAATAATATTATAATAACAATATTTATAATAATATAATAATAATAATTACTATTATTATGATAATAATATTATTAATATTAGTTAAGAAAATAATAGTAATAATAATAATAATAATATAGTAATAATTATTAAAATAATTAAAATAATAATAACAACGATAATAACTAATATTATTATTATTATTATATTATTATAAATATGTTTGTTATTATTATTATTATAATTAGTAGTATTATATTTATTTTTATTATTATTATTATTAATATTAATTATTTAATATAATAAGAAAAATTATTATTATAATAATTAAGATAATAATATTAATATTAATAATAATAAAACTAATAATAAAAATATATTCATTTTCAACAAACTTCATCTTTTTTTTTTTCTTTAACTTTATCCCTCTCTAAACTGAATAGGGTTATGCTGTAAGGATGTGAATATACTATAAGTTTCTCATTTTCATTGTAGATATACTATAAATTCAAAATATAAATTTTATAAGATTTTGTCATGTTATAAAATTAAGAATTAAAATTTTAAATAAAATCTTAAATAATAAATTAAAAAATATATTTATCTTAAACTATACTCTTGTATCAATAATTTTAGATAAAAAGGTTATTAAAATAAAGATATCTTAAAATCTTTATTTTATAACAAATTATTATTAGATCTTAAAAAAGTAACATGATAATACGAAGTCTATAGAAGATAATTAAAATTTGACACTTCAATTAGTATTGTCAATAATCTTCAATATTAATTTAAATGTTTGTTAAATATCAATATATACATAGATTTATAATTATTTACCAAGTTTCATTATATACTCTTATACTAAGTCGCACGGTATACTCTTAAATGATGATATATTTAATAAATTATAAAAAACATAAACATTATGGACCGTTAAATTTTATGTTTGGAAAGTTTTGATTAATAAGGTTGTTAAGAGGGATAACCTCAATATAAAACGATTACATCTAATTGATACATTATACATTGCATTATTTGGAGATTAAGGAAAGAATCGGTCAGTCATTTCTACATTTGAGGTGGTCAATTCAATTTAAAAGATGATAGACAAATGGATAGAAGTAGTGTCGGCATATCATTATTCTCATATAATTTTTCAGCTAAGTAGTATTTTGTAGGCTATGAACTAATTTGGTTTTAGCAAAAGGTTTAACCTAGTATGGAGATGTATATGAGTTAGGTGCATATGGAACATTTGGACTTCTAGAAATAATGCCCTGTTTGGTAACCTCAATTTTGATGTAGAGGAGGTATTTACTCTTTTTGTCCAAATCAAAACCTAGACCTGAGTTAATAGAGTGTGTAGAAACGTTTCAGTTATATACTCTGAATGGTGCCCAAATCCTATACAATGCATCAAACAAGTTACCTGACAAAAATTGCTTAGAATATATCTGTGAAGGCTTAGAAGTATGTGATTATTGTTGTTGCATCTGTTGATGGTATGTTTTTGTTAAAATCTATGCACCTAGTATGGTAATGGAAACATGACACAGCTGTAAATCTTGGATTTAGTAGCAGAGTAGTAGAATTAATGTGGATATTATGTCTGCCTTTGTGAGATATATCAGTGTTGTTAATTATGTGATTATTGTTGTTATTTTGCTAATGGTATGTCTATTTTAAAATCTTTGCACCTGATTTGGTAAGGCAAACATCACACCTGTTGACTATCTTGGATTTAGTCCTAGAGCAAGAGAATCCCTGCAGCTATTGTGCATCTGACTATCTTGGATTTAGCAGGAGAGCAGGAAAATCATTGTAGCCACTGTACAAAAATTGTGTCTAACTTTATCTAGAATATATATGTACTGCTAACCATACTATTAGGCCAGATAGCTTAGATTTGTGCCTATGTGTATCTACAAGTCACAAAGGAGCATAAAATAACATTGGTAAAGTAAGATTTGTGTAGAGAGAAATCAACACTACCATGTAGATTCTATTTTTCTCACTGTAAGGCATAGGGCAGAGGAAATGTGTCACTATATATTCAAAATCCAAGAATTTTTGGATTTACCAATGGATAATTATCCACAAATATATACCCCTCGGTAAAATATCAGTATTGATAGATTTTATTGAACAATCAATTAACTAATACATAATTAAGTGATCTATTTACCTATCAATTAAAAGTTTGTTGATTTGATCTGTTGATAAAATCTATCAGTAAATTAATCATTAAATTTTCGTAATAAAACCAATTAGTAATTAGTGACGAATTTGATCGGTCGATAAAATAATTATTATATAATAATGATAATAATAAAAAAATATTTATGATAACAATATTAATATGATAATAATATTATTAATATTAATTAAAATGATAATAATAATAATTATTGTTATTACTGTTATTAGAGAATAGTAACAATGATGATAATTAATAATAATATTAAGGATAATACTACTAATTACAATAATAATAATAATAATAACAACCATATTTATAATAATAATAATAATAATAATAATAATAATAATAATAATAATAAATAATTTATTATTATTATTATTCTTAATTTTAAAAAAATAATTACAAATATTATTTTTATCATTATAATCAAGATAATAATATTAATATTGCTATTGATATCAATAAAAATAATAATTAAGATCATAATAATAATATTAATAATAATATTAATAATTATAATTGTGACCGTAAATAATAATAATGGTAATAATAATAAAAGTAATTATGATAATAATATTATTTATAATAAAAATAATAACAATAATAATAATTAGTATTATTATGATAAATATAATAACCATAACTCTTTAGTAAGAATTTATTTATCTTAAATTTTTTTGAGATAATAATATTAGAATAATTATTATATTTAAGATATTAATAGTTTTAAAACTTCTTTCACAATTTCATCTTTAAAATATATTTTATTGAATTAAAATAGAATTTTTTTAAAATTATATTTATTTAATTTATAAAAGACTTTTAAATATATCAAAAGAATGAATGTAAATAGATTTAATGTATATGTTGCACCCGGAGTCTCTCCACCCATCAATCACCTATTAAAGTTGTATATTAAATAACCAAGAGTGTGTATATATAAGCTTCAATCAGTATTGTCAATAATCTTTAATATTAATTTCATAAATGTTTGTTAACTATCATTATATACATATAATTAATTTACAACTACTTACCAAGTCTCTATATATAAATATGAACTCTTAAATGATGATATATTTAATAAATTATAGAACATGAAAGAATTATCAAAGTTTAATTTTGTGTTTGGAAAGTTTTAACTAATAAGGTTTTAAAAGGAATAACCTCAATAGAAAAGAATTATATATTATATTTAATAGACACATCGCTTTATTTATAGTTAAGAGACGAGAAGAATGGGTCAATCATTTCTATATGTGAGGTAGTCAGTTCAATTTAGAACATAATAGATAAATGGATAGAAATAGTGTAGGCACATTATTTTTCAACTAAGAAATATTTTTTAAGTTTTTAGCTAATTGATTATAGCAGAAGGTTTAATCTAGTATAAAGAAGTATATGGATTGAATGCATATAAAACATTTAGACTTGTAGAAATAATGTTGTGTTTTGCAACCTCAAGTTGAATGTAGAAGAGATATGTACTTTTTTCTGTCCAAATCAAAACTTGAGCCTGGATCAATAGAAAGTGTAGAAATTTTTCATTTACATATTCGGAGTTGTGCCTAAATCCTAATGCATCAAACAAGTCACCTGAAAAAAGAATTTACATAAAATATATTGGTGAAGGCATGAAAATATGTAATTATTGTTGTTGCATTTGTAAATGGTATATTTGTGTTAAAATCTATGTTCTTGATATTATAATGGAAACATCACACAGCTGACGATCTTGGATTTAGTAGCAGAATAGTAGAATTAATGTAAATATTGTGCCTAACTTTATCTGGGATAGATATATAAATGTTGTTAATTATGTTTATAATAATATATATAATAATAATAATAATATAATAACAAAATTTATAATAATATTATAATAATTACTATTATTATGATATTAATATTATTAATATAAGTTAAGAAAATAATAGTAATAATAATAATAGTATAATAATAATTATAATAATAATTATTAAAATAATTAAAATAATAATAACAATGATGATAACTAATAAAATTATAATTATTATTATAAATATGTTTGTTATTATTATTATTATTATTATAATTAGTAGTATTATCTTTATTTTTATTATTATTATTAATATTAATTTTATAATATAATAAGAAAAATTATTATTATAATAATTAAGATAATAATATTAATATTAATAATAATAAAACTAATAAGAAAAAAATTATTCATTTGAAATAGATGAAAAATAAAATAGAAATCATAAGTATATAATATATATATATATATATATATAAAGATACTAGTATGACTAAGTGAAAAACTATATAGTAGATTTCATTTTTTTTGTCAACAAACTTCATCGTTTTTTTTTCTCCAATTTTATCCCTCTCTAAACTAAATAGGGTTATGCTGTAAGGATGTAAATATACTATAAGTTTCTCATTTTCATTGTAGATATACTATAGATTCAAAATATAAATTTTATAAGATTTGGTCATGTTATAAAATTTAAGAATTAAAATTTTAAATAAAATATTAAAAAATATATTTATCTTAAACTATACTCTTGTATCAATAATTTTAGATAAAAAGGTGATTAAAATAAAGATATCTTAAAATCTTTATTTTATAATAAATTATTATTAGATCTTAAAAAAATAACATGATAATATGAAGTCTATAAAAAATAATTAAAACTTGACACTTCAATTAGTACTGTCAATAATCTTCAATATTAATTTAAATGTTTGTTAAATATCAATATATACATAGATTTATAATTACTTTATAATTACTTACCAAGTTTCATTATATACTCTTATACCAAGTCCCACTATATACTCTTAAATGATGATATATTTAATAAATTATAGAAACCATTGCGTTATTATGGACCGTTTAATTTTATGTTTGGAAAGTTTTGATTAATAAGGTTGTTAAGAGGGATAACCTCAAGGACTACATCTAATCGATACATTGCACTATTTGGAGATTAAGGAATGAATCGATCAGTCATTTCTATATGTGAGGTTGTCAGTTCAATTTAGAAGATGATAGGCAAATGTATTGATGTAGTGTCGGCATAACATTTTTCACATATCATTTTTCAGCTAAGTAGTATTTTGTAGGCTTTCAACTAATTGGTTTTAGCAAAAGGTTTAACCTAGTACGGAGATTTATATGGGTTGCGTGCATATCGAACATTGGGACTTCTAGAAATAATGTCCTGTTTGGCAACCTTAATTTTGATGTAGAAGAGATATTTACTCTTTTTGTCCAAATCAAAACCCGGACCTGGGATAATACAAAGTGCAAAAACGTTTCATTTATATACTCTGAATGGTGCCTAAATTTTGTAGAATGCATCAAACAAGTTACCTGAAAAAAATTGCTTAGAATATATATGTGAAGGCTTGGAAGTATGTGATTATTGTTGTTGCATCTGTTGATTGTATGTTTGTGTCAAATTCTATGCACCTAGTATGGTAATGGAAACATCACACAGTTGTCAATCTTGGATTTAGTAGCAGAGTAGTAGAATTATTGTGGATATTGTGCCTGACTTTGTCATATATATCAGTGTTGTTAATTATGTGATTATTGTTGTTATTTTGTTGATGGTACATCTATTTTAAAATCTTTGCACCTGGTATGGTAATGGAAACATCACACCTGCTGGCTATCTTGTATTTAGTACCAGAGCAGGAGAATCCCTACAGCTATTGTGCATCTGACTATCTTGGATTTAGCAACTGAGCAGGAAAATCAATGCAGCCATTGTACAAAAATTGTGCCTAACTTTATCTGAAATATATATGTACTGCTAACCATACTATTAGGCCACATAACTTAGATTTGTTCCTATGTGGATCTACAAGTCACAAAGGAACATAAAATAACATGGGTAAAGTAAGATTTGTGTAGGGAGAAATGAACGCTACCATTATTTTCTCACTGTAAGGCATAGGACAGAGGAAATGTGTCACTACATATTCAAAATCCAAGAATTTTTGGATTTACCAACGGATAATTATCCACAAATATATACCCCTCGGTAAAATATCAATATTGATAGATTTTATCAATATATAATGGGACAATCAATTAACTAATACATAATTAAGTGATCGATTTACCTATCAATCAAAACTTCGTTGGTAAATCAACGAATTTGATCTGTTGATAAAATCTATCAGTTAATTGATTGTTAAATTTTTGTAATGAAATCTGTTAGTATTTAGTGACGAATTTGACTGGTCGATAAATAATTATGATATAATAATAATAATAATAATAAAAAAAATATTTATGATAATAATATTATTAATGTTAATTAAGATAATAATAATATTAGACAATAGTAACAATGATGATAATTAATAATAATACTAAAGATAATATTACTAATTATAATAATAATAATAAAAGTAATTATGAACAATATTATTTATAATAAAAATAATAATAATAATAATTAGTATTATTTTATTAAATTAAAATAGATTTTTTTAAAATTATCTTTGTTTAACTTATAAAAGACTTTTAAACATATCAAAAGAATGAATATAAATAGATTTAGTGTATATGTTGCATCGAGAGTCTCTCCAAGCATCAATTACCTAAAGTTGTATATTAAATCACTAGGAGTGTATATATATCAATCACCGGGAGTGTGTATAGTAAAACTTCAATTAATATTGTCAATAATTTTTAATCTTAATTTCCTAAATGTTTGTTAACTATCATTATATACACTTAAATGATGATATATTTAATAAATTACATAAAATAAAAAAATGATCAAAGTTTAATTTTGTGTTTGGAAAGTTTTAACTAATAAGGTGGTTAGAAGGAATAACCTCAGTAGAAAAGGATTATATATTACATTTAATTGACACCTCACATTATTTATAGATTAAGGGAAGAATCGGTCAGTCATTTCTATATGTGAGGTGGTCAGTTCAATTTAGAACATAATAGATAAATGGATAGATGTAGTATAGGCATATGATTTTTCAACTAAGAAACATTTTTTAAGCTTTCAGCTAATTAGTTCTAGCAAAAGGTTTAATCTAGTATAGAGAAGTATATGGATTGAATGCATATGAAACATTTAGACTTATAGAAATAATGTTATGTTTTGCAACCCCATGTTGAATGTAAAGGAGGTATTTACTTTTTTTGTCCAAATCAAAACTTGAGCCTGGATCAATAGAAAGTGTAGAAACTTTTCATTTACATACTCGAAATTGTGCCTAAATCCTTAGACATCAAACAAGTCATCTGAAAAAGGAATTTTCATAGAATATATTCGTGAAGACATGAAAGTATGTAATTATTGTTGCTGCATGGTATGTGTGTTAAAATCTATGCACTTGATATTCTAATGGAAACATCACACAACTGACGATCTTGGATTTAGTAGCAGAATAGTAGAATTAATGTAGATATTGTGCCTAACTTTATCTGAGATAGATGTATAAATGTTGTTAATTATGTTTATAATAATAATTACTATTATTATGATAATAATATTATTAATATTAGTTAAGAAAATAATAGTAATAATAATAATATAATATTAATATAATAATAATTATAATAATTGTTATTAAAATAATTAAAATAATAGTAACAATGATGATAACTAATAATAATAATAAATTATTTATTTATTATTATTATTATTATAAATATGTTTGTTATTATTATTATTATTGTAATTAATAGTATTATCTTTATTTTTATTATTATTATTAGTTTTATAATATAAAAATTAAAATTATTATTATAATAATTAAGATAATAATATTAATATTAATAATAATAAAACTAATAATAATAATAATAATAATAATAATAATAATAATAATAATAATAATAATAATAATAATAATAATAATAATAATAATAATAATAATTCTGACAGTAAATATAATAGTGGTAACAATAAAAGTAATTATAATAATAGTATTATTGTAATAAGAATAATAATGTCAGTAAGTATTATTATAATTAGTATTATTATTATAACCATAATTTTTCACTATGAATTTTTTTATCTTAAATTTTTATTATTAAAATAATCATTATATTTAAGATATAAATAGTTTTAAAACTTCTTTCACAATTTAATCTTTAAAATATATTTTATTAAATTAAAATAGAAAATAATTCTTAAATTATTTTTATTTAACTTTTAAACATATAAAAAAATACATATAAATAGATTTATTATATATATTGCATAAGAGTTTTTGTATATGTCCATCCAGCAATCATCTACTCATCAATCACTTAAACAAAGTTGTTCTAAATTCTATTTTCATAACTTTTTTTTCTGATCTATCACATCATTAGTCACATCAATTAAATACATTTTTAATTTTTTTAATCTGTTTTTATCTCTTTCATACCTCTGTGAATTTTGTTTGTTAACTCACATTTTTCTCTTAGAAAACGACACAAACTATCTTTTATAAATATTCAGTGAAGAAGCTTAAATTATTATGCATGTTAAAAACAATATCTTTTAATTTTGACAACGTAAAACTCTTTCATGAGATATCTAAATATATAGAAATATAGAAACCTTTATTATTATATTAAATAATATATATAATTAGACTTCAAAAAATTAGTCTTTTCAAATTGAAAAAAATTTTAGACTTCAAAAAATTGTCTGTTCTTTTTTCATTTTCAGCCTATGTATTATGCATAGTCATTATTATATTTTCATAACTAGGGATAGAGAAAGATTTTAAAAAAATACAAACTTTTTTCATCTAAATTAAATATTAAACCACATTTAACTATTCTTATAATTAGACATAGGGTGCTCTTGTTTGTGTCTGTTCTCCATAGATGAGGCATGAAAAGAGATTTGTATTTGTGAACAGATCTCAACACAGAACCTGTAACAACTAACTAAACTTAACTTTAAGTCACCATAACACATTGAAACTTGTATATCCTAGCTATATCAGTGAGTACCACCTACACCTATGATTGAAGAAGTAGTACTAACACATCAACTTTAACTCCCTCAAAGACTTTTACCATAATAAATTAACAAGTTCATCCACATGAAAACCATGAGATTTTTTTTTTTTTTTTTACATACTTCGACAGCTTTTCTCCTGCTCAAAGTATCTGCATGATGCCTTTGGCAGAGAAAGAAAAGAATGAAAAGAATGAAATAGATAAATTAAGAAGATAAAAGCAAAAATATTACTTTTTCATTTAATATGTGCAAGTACTAATCAGGGCATTTTTGTGCATGTCTCAAACCTTAACAATTGTAAATAAATATGAACATTGTTTATTCTTCATATTTTTAATAAAATTTTGTTTAGTACATAAGAAACAATAAATGAGGAAAATGAAAATAAAGAATAAAAATATTAATTATTTTATTTAATATAAATATAGGAAAAATGTAGCATAATCCTTACTCAAAATTTTGATTGATCTCTACATAGAAGCTATCAAATTTGTATTTTTTGAGTGTTCCTTTTTCTAGGGTATTATTACCCAGTTTTTAAATAAAAATAAATAGTTTATTTTAAGAATTTATTTAACATTTTTTAATTTAAAGACTAATTATATCATTATACCATTTTTGGAAAAGGAAATGATTTTTAAAAAGGCTTAAGTGATGCAATCAATATTATGAATAAATTACAAACACATACATATATATAAATTTGTAAACTTACTAATAAGAAAAAAAAAAACTGATTCATTTGAAATAGATGAAAAATAAAATAGAAATGATAAGTATATATAAAAAATAAATATATAAATAAAAAGATAAGGATATTAGTATGACTAAGTGAAAAACTATATAGTAGATTTCATTCTTTTTTTCAATACACTTCATCATTTTTTTCTCTAATTTTATCCCCTCTAAACTAAACAGGGTTATGCTGTAAGGATGGATATATCATCAAATATCACCACATGGTCTAACACTCCTTTCTACTAAGCTAAAAGAGAAGGATATATCATGTTAACCAAGATCTATACTTAATCTCATATAATTCTTTAGCTCATTTTCATTGTAGATATACTGTAAATTTAAAATATAAGTTTTATAAGATTCTGTCATGTGATAAAATTTAAGAATTAAAATTTTAAATAAAATCTTAAATAATAAAAATAAAAAATATATTTATCTTAAACTATAATCTTTTATCAATAATTTTAGATAAAAAAGTGATTAAAATAAAGATATGATAAAATCTTTATTTTATAATAAATTATTATTAGATCTTAAAAGTAACATGATACGATGAAGTCTATAAAAAAAATAAAATTAAAACTTGAAGCTTCAATTACTATTGTCAATGATCTTCAATATTAATTATAAAAAATACAAGCATTATCGTAGTTCAATTTGTAAAGTTTTGATTAATAAGGTCGTAACCAAGAATAACTTCAGTAAAAAAAATTACATGTAACTGATACATTGCGTTGTTTGTAGATTAAAGAAAGAATCGATCAATCATTCTTACATGTGAGGTGGTCAATTCAATTTAAAAGATGGTAGACAAATGAATAGAAATAATCTCAGTATATCACTTTTCAGTCAGGTAGCATTTTCTAGACTTTTAGCTAATTAGTTTTAGCAAAAAGTTTAACCTAGTATGGAGATGTATATGGGTTGCATGTATATAGAATTTATAGAAATATTTTATTCACATACTCTGAATAGTGCCTAAATATTGTAGAATGCATCAAACAAGTTCCCTGAAAAAGAATTTGAATAGAATATATTTGTTAAGGCATGGAAGTATGTAATTATATGTAATTATTGTTGCTGCATCTATTGATGGTATGTTTGTGTTAAAATCTATGTACCTGGTATGGTAATGAAAACATCACACAGCTGACGATCTTGGATTTAGTAAGAGAGTAGTAGAATTAATGTAGATATTTTGCCTGACTTTTTCTAGAATATATCAGATATATCAATGTTGTTAATTATATGATTATTGTTGTTATTCTGCTGATGGTATGTCTGTTTTACAATCTTTACATCTGGTTTAGTAATGGAAACATCAGACCTGCTGGCTATCTTAGATTTATAGCAGCAGAGCAGGAGAATCCCTGCAACTACTGTGCATCTGACTTTCTTGGATTTAGCAGCAGAGCAGGAGAACCATTACAGCTATTATGCATAAATTATGCCTAATTTTGTTTGGATTATATCTGTACTGCTAACCATACTATTTTGCCACATGGCTTAGATTTGTTTCTATGTGGAGAATAAAATAACATGAGTAAAGTAAGATTTGAGAAATCAATATTACCTGTAGATTCTATTTTCTCACTGTAAGGCATAAGGTAGAAGAAATATGTCACTATAGAGTATACCACTACATTTTTTGGCTTTGCTAATAAGGAATAGAAAAATCTATTAATTATGATGGTGTAGTCATTTTGGTTAGAATACTTAGTTTATGCAGTCTCATACTGGAGGTCACTGGTGTTGAATACTTTTATTTTCATTTACTATTTATTGTATCTAATACCGGTATGTGAAATATTTTGTAATGGATTAAAACACTCCTTTTATGATTCTTATTAATTAATATTCTTTTTATCAATAAAAAATCAGTTCCTACATAATATCTCTTGTCTCTAATGATAAATATAGACTCATTAGAAAAAGTATTTTTTTAAAGTCAAAATACATAATTGACAACTAGACAAACACTATATAGATAATATATTGGAATTTAATAAATTTGTGATTACAAATTATTTATCCAAATTTTTTCCGTCGTAGTATGAACGAATTTATTATATAAATAGTTAATCAAATAAATTTTAATGTCTTAATGTAGATTTGAAAACATACATCTAAATATTATTTTCTTTCTTCGTATATTTTCATTTATTCCATTTATTGACTATTTTTCTAATTTATTATTTTAAATTTATATATGATCTACTATATTTTGTTCTGCTTTCTTAAATTTTTCTCACCATCCATTTTTATTTCAAAATTTCATTCTTCCCAAACGATTTATTTATTTATTTTTATTTTTACCAAACCATACAATCTTACAAGAAAATTGAACATGTCTCATTCCTTCTCTCCTGTAACCAAGCGGTCTAGAATATTTAATTAAATAATGATTTTGAAATCCAAGAAATTTATATTCTTGTTGCCTCAAAATTCATTTATACTATAACTAAATAACAATTCCACCTTAATATAATTCATGTTAAGTCTTTCTCAGACAAAGAAACAATTAATATAACCAAAGTGGCAAAGACAGATATCTCTAATATAAATATAATCTCAACTTAATATCTAACTCTTGTTTTATACAAAGATTCATTTATTAAAAACTGCTATTAGTTAGCATTAACAGAACAAGTTTGCACAAAACTTTAAATTAGAAAATCTTACATGATTAAGTAGTTTAATTAAAACTTTTTAAATTCAAAAGAAACAAAGTATTTTTCTATCTTTAGAACACCACATTTGATCTGATCTCTCTCTATATATATATATATAATTTTATAACAACCAGCTACTAGGTACTTATTAACGAAAATTATCTCACAATAAAAAACCTCGATTATTCGTAAGAAAATAAACCATCTTAGATTTTCGGAATTCAACCATTGATTGTAACATAACAACCTTAACACTGAGAAGTACAAACACAAGTGCAAAACATAATATGCATAAGATAAGTTCTAGTACAGTTACTTAAGTAGAGAACAAAGTTGAAACCCTACAATGAACACCTCTAGAAGGGAGAGACACCTACATTAGCTGGTGCGAAAAACCCATCTTTGATCAGCACATCCTCTGCTTCCTAGACACACATAACGAAATATTTGAGATTAGAAACCCTAGAAATAAGAGTCCCTTTTTACATTGATGTGCTGCCAAAGGAAGAATAGGTAACAGTAGCTAGGGTTTTGAGTACCTGACGAACATTAGCTTTCTTCACGGGTTGATGATCAGGCATAAGTCCGAAATGAATGTGTGGAAAATGGGCCCACTGAAAGAAAAAACATGGACCCCACATGAGAAAGAACAAAACATTTAACCGACAATTCAACAAGTACTAGTTTAGACATCTGATTAAACAAATAGAAAACTCTTCAATTAGTAAAAATTGAAAATAATCTAGAATGGGTAAAGTCCCTAAGAGAGTAAGGTTTAGAATCTCCTTGGATCTCACATTCTTTGCAGCTGCACTAAAGGCCTCTCTGTGACTTATATCAGGGTTCCCAGCTTTGATACGTTGGATCTCATCCCTACAAATTAAATCATCCAACAAAAAGTCAATAAAAGTTTACAGTAATAGACATGATAAAGCACAAAGATTTGAGTTAACAATAATGAATTAAGTTTGTAATTTGTGTTACCAAATTAATTGAAATTGTTAACTAGAATTAACATAAGAAGAAATTAATGTTACTAAACTTACTTGATGAAGCGGTTGTAAGCAGATGGAACTCTCTGTCTCTTCTCTGGAGCTGGACATGCACCACACGGACAATGCACAGGCAAACAGACAGGAACATTAAATAACTTCGCTTACCTTTTTGCCTAATGCACACACTCTCTCTATCCCCTCTTTCTCTCTATTCTATCATTACCTCATCATTATCTTTACAATCACTCTCTCAATTGATTCAGCACTATATTTTCGGGGGAGGATTCTGTCTCTCTCAGTGTATGCATGTAAGGAGACATGCATAGACGCAAAGAGAAAGAAAATGAGTTAACATATTCTAGATTTGATTTCCTTTATCTCCTTTAAGAGGAAAAAATGGTTTTTTTTCACCATTTGGAATTTTACTGTGGTAATTGAGAAGATCAAAGAATATGGAAATGTGTTGCTTCAGTTTGAAAAATAATGGAAACTTCATGTTTAGTCAATTTAAAAAACAAAAAGCTGGATTTCTCGTGACTCACTACAGTGTACATTAATACAGGAAAGGGGAAAAAAGGCAATGCATGAGATAAATGTGCTAAAGATTGTTCTCTCTTTGCCACTTGCAGCATACCAAGAAACCTTGGTCACTGTTTAGATTGACAAGTGAGTTTTGATAGGGATAGAACAATTTTTAGGTTTTGCTTTTCTTCCTTTATCGGTTAAGTGATACCACTTGTGAGCTTAAAAGAAGTGTGAAATGGACTGAATGGTATCAGAAGAGTTTCCTTTTCTTTTCCTCTAGCTTTTCTTTTGTGCTATCAGAAGGATCTCTGATCACCGCATCCAAGAAATAGAAAAAGGAAACTTACGAAAAAGAAATGAGAAAACAAACATGAGAAACAGGTGGCGGTTTAGTTTTAGGTGACCACAGAGAAAGAAAAAAGTGTAAGAAAAAAAAATTATAGGAAAACCATTGCGGCTTATTCAACAGTCATTAGGATAGGAAAAAAAATAAAAAATAGAGAAGATTCTCACGTCTATTAGCTGATGGAGGCTTAGGGGTTTCTTCAGGCCCTCCTCGCATGGTGCTCATGACCAAATCATTAGGGTTTGGCATCTGATTCATCACCATGTTTGATGAAGGTGCATTGCGAATCTCCTCCTGAAATATCAAACCCAATACTCAAATAATTGGATCATTGCAGTTACCATTTCAATTCTTGTGGATTATAATCAGACAAAATAAAAAGAGAAAAAAATCTATCAATTGAAAGACCTAGCTTTGTCTCACTGACACATGCACATACCAGAAGGTTTTGAGGAGTGAAGAAGGTGTGGCCAAGGTGAAGCTGATTAGCAGAAGGGAGAAGCAGGCCACGCATGTTGACAGAGAGAAGGTTGGTGCAATGACCACATCTCACAGTGACAGTCTTGAACAGACTGGAGCAAGGAACACTGACCTGAATGTTTGAGAACAAAGAAGAAGAAGAAGCATGTTATGCAAAGTGAAGGAAAAGAAGCAGTTTGATTGCATGAGAAGAGAGATGGTGAGAAAAGTGAAGAGGAGGGTGATGGATGATACCGCGAGGACAGTGTCACAGAAGTTGCAATGGACATAGCAGAGCTGGTCGGAGGGAGAGAGGTGCTGGTCCGGTGAAAAGGAAGTGGATGAGGAGGACATGTTGTTCCTCTTTTTGTTGATTCCCTTTTCTCTCTTTCTGATGATTTGATTTGATTGATGGGATTGACTGATCAGTCGCGGTTTTGGTGATGGACAGATAAACTTCCTATGGATCTGATCCTCTTGATTGTTGAGTTACTATTAAGGAGGCTCCTTAGGGAGAGAAAGAGAAAGAAAAGGAAAAGACCAACACGCTCAAGAGATGCCACTTAAGTATTAATGGATCCAAAACACCTACTCTCTTACTCTCACCATTTTCTTACCTTCTTTTACATTTACATATATATATATATATATATATATATATATTATAATAATTATACCTCTGTGCCAGTGTGTTATTAGTTAATCTTAAAATGATTTACTATTCACCTCAGCAAAATTTTACGGTTTTCACCTGTGTTTTAAGTTGTTTTCACACAAAAGATCCAAACATTTTTGCATGTGTTAGTCTAATTATTGTCATAGTTTTAAGTTACAGCATACCATTACAATTGTTATAGCCCACACCATCTTATCACCATAAATGTGTGCATGGTTGCATATACATACACATAAATATATATATATATATATATTAATTAGAAGGAGATAAAATTAGAATCAAAAAATTATATTGCTAGACATTTTGTAATCACCTCACATATGATTTTAAAAATTATTCATTCATATTTAAATTAAAGAGGGTCTATGATTCCTGTTTTTGAGCATGTGTATTTGAATTTTTTTTACCTCAAGTATACAGAAGAACTTATTGTTTTAGTTTCACAATACATTTTCAATTCCATTTTCAGTTAACAGTAAACACAGATGAAGAAGATAAATAAAAATCTGCATCCAGACAAAAATATGCAGTAAATATTTATGAGTGATTGCTAATTGTAATTAAGTGATGGTATGAAAGGAAAGTCTATTTCTATGAACTGGGAAACACAAGTTACTAAAAATTGTTTTTATACAAAATGTGTAATAAATGTCCATACAAGTGATTGCTAATTGCAATTAAGTAATGGTATGAAACCAAAGTCTATTTCTATGAACTGGGAAACACATGAAGTTACTAAAAGCTGTTTTACAAAATGTGCAATAAATGTGCTACAAGTGATTGCTAAATCCAATTAAGTGATGATATGAAACCAAGAAACCAAAGTCCGTCTCTATGACGAGGAACCACAAATGAAGACACTAAAACCTGCATTGAGACAAAAATGTGTAGTAAATACTCTCCACTGTAACTAATCAATGTGTATGAAGTGGGAAAGAGAGAGGTAATTGTAAAATGCACTTGAAAGAAGTGTGAAGCCAACAAGAAAAAAAAAATGAGAAGTTAAACAAAAAAGAAATAAATGAACGGTTGGCATTCCCAATGGATGTGTGTGAGAGAAAGAGGTAGCAGAGGCGGCAGAGGTGGGGGAACGGAGAGCGAAAGGGACGTGTGCATGGGAGTGATTAGCTTTGGCTCATTCACCTGTTGTTTTCAAAGTTAAGAAGGTTTACAGAGTGTCCTCGGTTTTCTACAATTCCATTTCGTGATCACATTTTATCTCTTTCAAATCAAATCAAATCTTTGTTCTTTCTAAAGCCTCTGCCCTTAATATGCAGCAAGAAGCCCTACTATGGGCCAGTACTGCAATCAAGATGTTATGTTAGAGCCATCTTGTTTTCTAACCCTTTCAGACTTCAACCCTAGTGACCCACCTCACTCTTCTGCCATTAATTTCCCTTTGCAATCAATTCACTCCTCCACACAGTACTACGACTATCTCATCATCTTTATTTCCATTTACCACTGTTCATTGTCATTCCTTTCTGTTCTTTTTTAATTAATACACATGCAACCATTTTTTTTATCTTCCACTCTCTATGTAACCTAATACCTCATGCCACCGTGTTCACTTTATACTTCATTTTTTGGTTTTTGAAATAAAGTACATTTGTTTCTCAATAAATACATAACAGCATATTGTACATTATATTTAAATTATCAGTATCCTATTTACAAGTATACAATGTTCAACTAGTAGAGATGTCTAATTTTTTTTCTCATCTATTCTTACCAAACTGTATTGAAAGGAAAGAGACAAGACCAAGAATTTGAATCCTTCAAACTTTAGTCTCTTCTTTGAGATTCATGTTTTGAATCCGTTGCTACCAACCTGCATTTAGGTCTTATATATAATAATTTGACTATCTTCGTATTTTATCTTCATATTTTAATTATAATATATTTTCATAACTAACAAAAAATTGTGAAAATGACACTGATATAGAGATATATTAGTATATTAATTTTGAAAATTCTGAAAAATGTAGAAGCTCTCTCAAAATTAGAATAACTAATTCCATATTCATTAGATTACAAAAATATTAAGAGTAGACTCACGCATGAACAGCACATGAACACTACTCTACCATGCTTAATAAATGACTATTTTGGATTTATCATAATTAAAATGTAGATTAAATAACAAAAAGTCTATATAATTATTTTAAAAGTAAATATTACTTACTTTTCCAAAAGTTCTAAAAAACAAAGCAATTCTTTGGCATCCCAAAAGTTTACAACTTTAGTCATAATAGTTTTTTTTTAGCCATGATTCCCACTCAAAAGATATTTTATAAGGATATTTCAACTCACAAAACAAACCAACTTTATAACAACGTAATAAGGTTAATTTTACATTTCCATTAACTACATATTTTCAAATTATTCCATAGGAATTATAAACATTTTTTTGAGGCAAAGACCACACACAATGATATGAAATCAAACTAAACTAAACATGATTAAATAAAGATTCCATTCTGAAGCAAGCATTTAAGGCCAAACTATAATAATGCCAAAATTAATATTTATACACCATATATCGACAATTTATCATTTTTCTTTTACTTTTAATATAAAGCTGTCATTTCTTAGATTACAGAAAAAGAATGACGAATTTGGAGGAAGTGGTCGAATCAAAATAAGATAAGCTTTCACTTTGACGAGTTACAATATGAACTTTTATTGGGATGAGATAATTAAGATAAAGTGTTTCTTTGTGGTGTTGCTTTTGGTTTTGAAGTCTCGGATTGGAACACTATCTTCTTATCTTTTTTAACAGGATGACAAAAAAAATAATGCATTTGGATTTAAAAAATCTAGGATATCCGTAATGAGGCACTTGGGTTACCATATCAATCCAAAAGTTCATGGGAGGTCATCCCGTGACAACATCTTCACCATTGAAATGCAATCTCAAATACAGGTTGATCAAATTCATTTGAGGATCATTTGCTTTAGCTAGCATCCAAGGTACACCAATGGTGTGTATCTTCTTATACTATTTAATAACATGGTCTGTGTGTTAAATGTTTTTGTCTTATACAATGACATATTAGAGGACCCCACCCACTCTTCTTAATTATAGGGTTGGGTATTTTATTTGATATTTACCTATAATGTAATATTTTTAAGAATATATTAATAATCTAGTTTATTTAATGAGTCATGATAAATTTAAGAACATGATGTACTTTTTTTAAATTAAATTTTAATTTTGATTAGAAAATAATGTAACAACTTGAATATATATAGTTGTAGTGATTTTGATAATATGTATCTGTTGCTTGTTTCTCACTTATTTTAGGTTTTTTTCTGATAACAGAAAATTAATAACAACTTGAAGTAGGGTAACTTTTTTTTCAAAAAAATTAATATACATTACGTGTAATTTGAATATATATATATATATATATATATATATAACATGCAACACCTAATAAGGAGGTTTGATGAACTGTGTGTAGTAATGTAGTATTTATGGCATTGACTGCAGACCACACCATATGCATTGAGATTAAAAAATGGTAAAAGCATTGAGACATATTAACCAATTACACTATATATGGGCTGTAATATATTATTCAATTCTACAAACACTAACTATATACTCAAGACAAATATTTTTACACTTGTCTTCATTTTTAAAAATTTTAAAAATTAATATATTATTAAAAAAATCCAGGGTTATATTAATAGTGTAATATATTATTTTTTTTATATAAAAAATTTCCTATATTCATATCATAAACATAATAGCAACTACTGAAATCACAGTATGTATAATACGTATTTTATATTATTTTTCAGAAGAATAACTGGTCGTGAAATAACTTAGAAGAATAGCTAACAAAATAAAGACAAAAATGATATAAGATAAAATATGTTCCCTAACACATGCTGGCTTATTTAATTTGAACAAGGTCATTATTGTTGCTTGGATCACACTCACCAATCAAAAGATCTGTAGATCACGTGTTTCTAAATTAAAAGTACCTATTTATTCAATTTGGCTGCATAGTTATTGGAAAAAAATATGATTTAATTTATAAAATGAATTAGCTTTTATACATGAAACATGCTAACCAAATTTTACTTTTAGGATCATAGAGATTGCACTGATGAATCCTCAGGACTAATTAAACAAGCCTATATGTCACTAGAAAAAGTACCTATCTTAATTAACATTATTTTTGAAAATTGTTTATTGTAAGACAACATGTAATAACATTAGAATAAACAAAGGATCATGCCAAAGCTTACATTTGGTAAGCTTACCTTATGTATTAATGAGGAAACAAAAGAGAAAATCCTGAAGTTTGTAATATGAATAAAAGGCAGGGAGAATTCCTATATTACCTATTTTTAAACCATATTATTGGTCATTTACAACCAATTCAATAAAAGGTTTTAAAAATAACCTTTACAAAACATTTGACCCACTAATATGACTGGCTAACATATATAATATTTAAAATGATGTATGCATAAAATAACATCTCCAAACAACTCATAAAGGAGTATATATATGTAGCTCAAAATACTCTAATTAACAGAGTATTATTGGACAAATAGCTTTAAAGACTAGGGGGAAATATTATTTTAAACCAAAAAAATACTACTATTCTACAATAAAGAGAACAACTTCTAAACAAAAATCCAAAAAAAGTATTAATGCATTGTTTATCCTTTTCAAAAACATTTATATATATGTGAGCATCTATACTTTTTTAATTTCTCTAGTAATTCAAGAGATTGTCATCTTTTAAAAAAAAAATGGTCTAAATACTGTAGATAGTAGGAGAGATGTGATGAGGCTAGCTAGATGAAACTCAAGCTGCTATAAATTTGCTAGGTTCAAACTCAACCCTAGTCAACTTACCTCTTCGTCCCTAAAATCGATGGAATTGAACACAAATCATGGTGATCGTGCTGAGTTTATCAATAGTCCATAGAAAAAAGTTAATATCCATTTTTGTCTTTTGCTACATTTTTGTCTTTTAAAACTCTACCGATTAATCCACAAATTCCATTTCTGTCTTTGGCTAAGAAAAAAAATTTCACTCTAATACATTCAAGTTTTAGAAACCAAAATCATTAGTTATACTTTTACACACAAATCTGGGGAATACATTACTGATTTGACTCCTCAGACATCACTTTCTCATACACACATACATGTAAATGCCTGTCAGTGATAGCAGAACGCAGAGATCTTTAAATTTCGTTGGTTTTCCTTTGTCCTTTGCAAGAAGATTCATTCATATCTATATATCTATATATATATATATATAGATATATTTACAATTTTTTTTTCTTTCTTTTGGGTTACTGAGTTGAATTTAGTTAGATCTCTGCTAATATTATAGACTCTACAGAGAGAGTTTTATTACCTTTTGGAGATGCTTGCAAAGTAACCCTAACTTTGCTTAAAAAGATGGCTGTCACTTCCAGCTATGCTTAGAAGTTGTAGAAAGCTATTACTTTGCATGCCACTTGTCCATTGGGGCTTCTTAGTGGTTCTGAATACCCAAATATGTTCATCACTGTCTTTAACGGGAAGTGCACATGAATTAGCTATAGCATGTTGAGTTGCAAAAGAGAAAAGTGGGGTCACACAAAAATAGGGTTGGTTTTAGTTTCAGCGTCACTAGCGCTGGGGCATGAACAAAATCCTATAAAGTATCATCATCACAGAAAGAACTATTACATCAACCAAAAGAGAAAGAATAGTAATGATGATTCTGAGGAAAATAAAATGATCATTTTAAACAAAAAAATGTCATAAATAGTTTATCTGAATTTCTCTTTCCCAACATATTCGCCCTTGTTTTAACTATAAAAAGTCACAAACCTATGAATATGATGACATGTTTCTTTTATATGTCAAAGTTTAAATATATAAGCGGTCTGTTTTGGATCTTGGAATGGTGTTGCATTCGTACATAGATAAAAGATAATTTGTATAATATAATAATTTTATCTTGAAATTGATGGTCACCAATAAATGAAATTAAACCTAGTATTGGTCTGAGTTTTCACTGGAGTTTCTATTCTAAACAAAGACATTAAATCTTACATTATCATGAATGAGGAACAAATCTCTTGAAATAAACCATTATTCGGAAAGATAAATTATTCATTCTCAATGTAGTATAGTATAGGCTCCTAAAAGTGTTTCTTTTAGAGTTTATCTTTATTTATTTTTAATTGTGTTATATGACAGATTTATTATATTTAATAAAAAAAATAAGTTTATTTATATATATTTATATATATTTAAAAATAAAATAATTAATTATATGTTATATCTATAATATTTATATTTTATTTTAATGTCTCTTTAAGTTGGAGAATAAACTTAGTGCTAGTGAAGACTTTGTTCTATACAATCATTGGTGAAATATTATAGTTTTACCTTCGACACGACATGAAATAATCTAATTAAGAGAGGAGTGTACATTATGAATCAGGTATGTCTGTTATATGGATTAGGAAATGAATATGTACAACTCTTATTTTTTAAATGTGCAGTTGTGCAGTTGCTAGAAGAAGTCTGAGAGAGGTTTGATAAATTGTCTAGTATTACAACTGTGTGACATAAAAATGCGAGAAAAATTATTTTCATTGGTTAAATCTATTAAGCTTTAACAATCATACTAATAGGTTTTGGAGATGTATGTGGGTAGCCATAGTAGAGTCCATTTGGTTGCATAGGAATAATAATACTTTTAAAAATCATGTGGTAAATGCTAAGAAGGTTTTCAATTTGGCTCAAGTTAAGGCCTGGACAAGGATCACAAACAAAATTCGTAAACCAAAATTCACATACTCAAATTGGGTCCTTTTTCCACAAAATTGTCTCAATTCCATAAGGTAAGGGTACAGTGGTGATTAAGTGAATAAGACAAGGGTGATTAAGTGAATTCTAGCAATGAATGAAAATACATATGTAATTGGTTTTCTAACTATCGTTGGCAATATTTAGTTTTGTATTATAATGTTATGTGTTATGAGCAGGTATTGTAGTCTTAACTCTATACCTTGGATATATTGTACTGCAAGAGGATTAGAAATTTTGATTATTTGGCACAGAATTGATTCATACTGACTACAGTTTATCAAAAAACTTTTTGTTCTTTGGACTAGTTGCAATCCAGAATGGTACAGTATAGTAAGTGTACCTACCCCATTAGTTAGACTAGGTTCACTTGAAACCTACATCGCCTACTAATAATCGTTCCTGTTTAATGATATTAACAAGAAGTGGTTGTATTTAGAAGCCCACCCGATATGCCTGGGATATCTCGACGTCACGTGCTACAAGCTATCTATTCTACCTCAAGCTAAGTCAGTGGCCTAGAGGAACAGAAAATTGGATGAGGAGCGAAGACAAGCAGTAACTCATAAAGTTAGTCAATTGGCCTCTGCTAGTTTTATTCGAGGAATAATATACACCACCTGACTGACAAACATGGTGATAGTAAAAAAGTCTAATGAAAAATGGAGAATATGTGTTCACTACACCGACTTAAACAAGGCATGTCCCAAAGATACCTATCCTCTTCCGAGTGTTGATCAGTTGGTCGATGGAACATGATATAAGCTACTTAGTTTCCACACATTTTGAATACAACCAGATTAGGATGTATCCACTTGACGAGCATAAAATGACATTCATGATTGACAGAGCAAATTACTGTTATAAGGTCATATCGTTTGGATTAAAGAACGTTGGAGCAACATACCTGCGACTAGGTCTTTAGAGATCTCATCGGGTAGATTATGGAGGTCTACATTGATGACATGGTGATGAAATCAAGTAAAGCCTAAAATCATGTCTTACATCTGAAAAAGGTCTTTGAGAGAGTAAGATCACATAATATGTGACTCAACCCTGAGAAGTGCCTTTTTGGGGTTGGAAGAGAAAAAATCCTCGGGTTCATGATCACCCATAAAGGAATAAAAAAAATAATGATAAGTGTGAAGTCATTACAACCATGAGAAGTTTGAGTTGTTTGAAAGAAGTGCAACACCTCAATGAGAAGTTAGCCGCCCTTTCACCATTTTTATCGAAGCTAGTTGAGAAATCCAAATCGTTGTTTAGATTATTAAAAGGAACAGAGGTCTTTAAGGGGAATGATGAATGGAAGACGATGTTCACAAACATAAAGAGGGAAATTTCCTCTCTGCCCATATTGGTTAGTCCTCCACCTCACTCCACTCTAGCACTATATTTTGTCGTTTCCAACTCGGCCATAAGCTTTGTCTTAGTATATGAAGATGGTAAGAAGCAATCGTCAATCTACTTACATGTAGAAATCTGCAACTTGCCAGAGATATCAAGTTATTGAGAAACTTATATTTGCTCTCGTGTTTTGGGCCTGTAGGCTTCGACACTATTTCAGGAGTTTCAACATAGTGGTATGACTATCCCATGAAATAGGTACTTCAAAAGCCTGAACTTGTGGGAAAGATGACAACTTTGGCTATTGGGTTGTTAGAATTTGGGCTCAGTTACGAAAGCAGAGGCCCAATGAAGGCACAATTTTTAGTAGATTTCCCTACTGAGCTCCCACCCCATAAAGAAAATCAAGATTGGTGGACGCTTAGCGTGGATGGGTTCTCTCATAAGAAAGAAAGCGGAAAAGGAGTAATCCTTGAGGGATCGGATAACCTAGCCATAGAACAAGCCATTCGTTTCAACTTTGAAACATCCAATAACCAAGTCGAGTACGAGGCACTCATTGTCGGACTTTAACTGGCAAAAGAATTGGACATCAAACGTCTTAAGTGCCAAAGTGACTCACAACTAGTTACCAGTCAGGTCAAAGGGGAGTATCAAGCAAAGGAACATTTCCTTCATAAGCACTACCACATTGTCAAAAACCTGGTGGCACACTTTGATGAGTTTGTCATTACTCATGTAGCAAGGACGACTAATAACCGAGCAGACATCCTATATAAACTCACTAATACAAAGAAAGTAAGGAAAACTGAACTCTCATTCAATAGACCTTGTCAACTCCCAGTTGGGATCATGACGATGTGTTACAAATCGACCCAACTAAGGTGAATTAGATTATTCCTACCATAAATTACCTTATCAATCATATACTCCCGTATGATTCTTTAGAGGCCAAGAAGTTATATAAAAAAGGATAGTTCTATATGATATGTCATGGAGAGCTTTTTCACCAAGGATTCTTCTCTCCGTGATTGAAATGGTTGGACGAAGATCAAGCTTGGTATGTCTTAGATGAGCTTCATAAAGGAATATGTTAAGTACATTTGGGAGCTTGGTGTATGCTACGCGAGTACTACGAGTAGGGTACTTTTGGGCAAGTATAAAAAAAGACACTCACTCTTTTGTTGAGAAATGCATGGCATGTTAGAAATTTGGTCTTGTTTATTCACTGCCTCTAGAAGAACTTCACCAAATACCTCACCTTGGTTGTTTCATACTTGGGGAATGGACATTCTTGGTCCTTTTCCCTTAGTTAAAGGTCAAGTAAAATCCTTGATAGTAGTAATTGACTACTTTATAAAGAAGTTAAACCGCTTGCAACCATCACTACCAATCGAGTGCAAAATTTTTTTTGGAACAATGTGATATGTAGGTATGACTTACCATACTGCTTAGTAACTGACAGTGGGAGACAATTCATTGACAAAAATTTTGGCCAATTCTTACAACAACTCGACATTTGACATCAAACATATCAGTTGAGCATCCACAAACAAACGGTTATGCAAAGGCAATCAACAAGGTAATACTAAATAAATTGAAAAAGATATTAGGCCAAGCCAAAGGACTGTGGGCCGAAGAAATACCTGGAATTTTATGTGGATACCATTGTACTCCATAATAAGCCACAAGGGAAACCTCATTCCGCCTTACGTACAAATTCGATGCAATGATACTAGTAGAGCTTAGAGGAAAGGTCATGGAGAAGTCAATACTTCAATGAGCAAAACAATGATACGAATTTAAAATCAAATCTCGATGTGATTCATGAAATCCAAGAAAAAGCTCGGATAAGAAAGGAAGAAGCAAAACTAAGAGTGACTCAATAGTACAATACCCAAGTATGCGAATGTGCCTTCCAAAAAGGTGATCTAATATGGCGCAAAGCGGTTGAGGCACGTAAAGAGTCAAGAGATGAAAAAATCAAACCCAATTGGATGGCCCATTCAAAGTTATAGATTCATTTCAAAATGGAACCTATAAGCTTGAAGAACACAATGGTAAACTCTTATCGAGAACCTGGAGTGCTACTCATTTAAAGATTTATTATAGTTGACAATGTATTCAAAATCAAGAACGATGTACTCTTTCCTTGACTTGGATTTTTCTCGAAGGTGGGTTTTTCCGAGCAAGATTTTAATGAGGCAAACTTGAATAAAAATATTATTCAAATATATGCCTATCATTCTCTTGTATAAATTTATTTTAGTTTAATATAAATCAAGCTCAGATGAGTAACAAAGAATCAATCCTAATAGGGCTCAAATGGGTAATAAAGACTTAATCCAATTGAACTTAAGCTCGAATGAGTAACAAAGACTTAATCCTAAGAGGGCTCGGATGAGTAACAAAGACTCAATCCTAAGAGAGCTCGGATGAGTAACAAAGACTCAATCCAATTAAAGTTGAGCTTGAATGAGTAACAAAAACTTAACAACAAAGACTCAATCCAATTAAAGTTGATTTTGCATGAGTAACAAAGACTCAATTCTAAGAGGGCTCGAATGAGTAAGAAAGGCTCGATCCATTAAAGTTGAGCTCGAATGAAAAACAAACACTCAATCCTAAAAGAGTTCGGATGAGTAACAAAGACTCAATCCATAAAGACTCAATCCAACTAAAGTTGAGCTCGAATGAGTAATAAACACTCAATCCTAAGAAAGCTCAAACACAGTTAAAATACTCAAAAGCTACAAATCTAAAAACATGTAAAAAATAATAGTTGTTACATTTCAACAAAGCATAATAAAACATGTATATCATTCCAAAAAAGATCCCAATTAGTCATCAACTAAGTGGCAATCAACTACATCCTTGTCTAGATAAAATTGATTTACATCTAGAGAAGGAGAGAAATGTACGGTCTGACATATAACTTTCTTAAAGCCTTCTTCATATGCCTTTAAGCCAAATGTATGAAGCTCAGTCTTCTCGGTCTTCAACTGACTGACTCTATCTTCAAGCAACAACAATTTAGAATCCGAGTCTTTAAGCCTCTCCTTTAGACTCTCAAATTCAACCTCTTTTTCCTTCAGCATCTTCTTAGCTTCCCCAACTTTCTTTTTCACCATCTTCCACCGTTTTTGTTGTCGATGCCAACTTCTCTTCAGCATCTATCTGTTTATCCTTCAACAGCGCAACTTTAGCATTAAGATTTTTTATTCTACTTTGACCTTGATGAATTTATAGAAATTGGGAAGCTAACGTATTGTCCTTCTCTGACTTTTCTTTAAGAAGATCTTGTACTTGTTGGCATAGGTGATTGTTAGCAGTGAGCAAGCCCGAATGATCACATGCCTTCCCTTTGAAGTGATGAACGATGGAGATGCATCGGGCTAATATTACTTTGGTATAACCAAAGCATCCCTTGGGACCAATGGATGTTAGTAACTCTGCAGAATAAGATTCTGGGAATCCCCTTACACTTAGTATAAGGTCACTCCTCATGTTGGCATGCCAAAATGAATCAATGTTGACAGCTGTTATTGTCAGTGATATACTCAGTTAAAGGGGTCCTCTTGTATACAAGCCACTATTCTAGGGAGATTGGGACAACTTGACTTGGGTACTACTATTGGTCATGAAACGTCTTGGGATGGACTAGCTTATGTCGAAGGCTATAGAGGAGGAGTAGTCGGCTTGGGGGAAGCTGAGATTGTTGGCTTAGGAGACATTATCTTCTCTTGGCTTTGGGGACCAGGACAAACTCTCATAGGTGTTGCTTTAAGAAGAGCCTTCTCAACCACTAGACTTCTAGAAACAGGATTGTCTAGTGGAATGATTGTTGGTGCTGAAGATCAAATTTCTTGGGTTTGTTATGAGGAGCTCCGACTTCATCGCACAACTTCTTATAGTCAAAGTTTTCCCCCGTGATCTTTGTTCAGATAGATAAAACACAAGCTAGGAAGATGAAAATAAATGCTTACTAGAATAATTAATCGACCTTACCCAAGAACAGGGTAACAAGATCCTCGACAAGAGCAACGCTGGGAAGTGCTTTACTACTTATAGGACGAGGAAGGTGCTTTATTTTTTCTACATCTAGTTTCTCCTCTGTCGTAAGGCACTCAGCCACCGACTTGAACTTTATGGGGATTTGTCAGTACAAAGGAAACCGATGATGAAAATTCTCATAAAATAAAATATGTTTCTTCTAATCCCCAAGTGAACATTGAAATTTCAAAAATTTGGTTTTAAAATATTTATAAGACTATTGGTACAAACTGTAGAGAGGCCCATGTTGAGCTCCATCGAGCAACACCCAATAAATGAGTTTGTCATATTTTAATTGATAAAAATAGGCGAACTTGTTAGCAGTAGGTTCCATGTCTAACTGATGACAGAGAATTCGAAAAGACTTCAGGAAAGTCCAAATATTGACTCATAGCCACATGTATGAAGTTGAGCAGTTGGGCTTCAAAGTCGTAAAGAGGAAATGTGATATCCATTTCTTTAAAGAAAAACTCATAAACAAAGGTAAAGTCCTCAAAATTGGGTTCTAGTTTCATGTATACTCTATCTGAAACACTATAAGGTTTTGTTGAGGTATAATCAGGAACAAATTCATGATAAACATAGTAAGTATCAACACATTCTCTTACTTTGCATTTTATGGTATAATCGGATATTAAGAAAGTTGGATCCTAAGTGTTCTCATATTTATTTATTTCTTATTGCTATTAAGAAAGTTGGAGAATAAATATTGATGATTTCCAACTTATCAATAAAACAATTGAAGATAATAGCAGGAAGTGCCTTTGTGAATATATCTGTTATTTCATGCTCAATTATGACGTGAATGAAAGTTAAGAATTGTTTTCGAACAAAGTTGTGAATGAAGTGACAATCAATATATATATGTTTAAATCTCTTATGTTGATGATGAGAAGCTTTAGAAATAAGGTGCATGGAAAACTTGTTATTGCAAAAGAGTATAGTTGTGTGAATTGAAACTTCAAAATGTTTAAGTAATCATTGTACCAAACTACTTTAGTGTCTACTGAAGATAAAACACAATATTCTGATTTTGCTGAAGACTTTAACACAATACCTTATTTGAAAAACTTCCAAAGAATTAAAGAATTACCAACGAAAACACAAAAGCTAGTGGTTGATTTTTTGGTATCTAAATAATTGCCTAGTATGTATTGGCGTATATACTGCATGAAATAACTCACAATTTAAGAATGCATTGTTGATATCTAACTGTTATAGGCTCGAATTTTTTTTAGTAACAATGACTAATAAAATCCTTACAAAAGTAAGTTTAGCCACTAGTGAAAGTGTCTAAGAAATCAATCTTAGCCAGTTGTGTATAGCCTTTGTCTACCAATCAAACTTTACATTCGTCAATTGAACCATCAACATTGTATTTCAATTTAAAAATCATTTGCACCCTATCCAATGTTTTTTTTTTTTTTATAAATGGACTAAAGATCAAGTATCATTATCTTCCAAAGTCTTAATTTCTTAAGCCATGACATTTCTCCATTTAGGGTAAGTAATTTTCTGATGATAGAATTGAGGCTCATAAGTAGTAGAAATTTGATTGATAAAACTTTTGTACTCTAGATTGAATTTGTACAGAAAATAAAATCTTTGAATAGGATAAGGGTGTGAGGTGCTAGAGTATACATACTTAGACAAATAAGAGAGTTTCTTAGATATTCTAAATGATCTTCTAATAAAGGATTCAAGTCCATCAATATTAAATATTGATGTTTCATATGCATCATGGGTCTCATTAGAGTGATGAACAATAAAATTATCTAAAGGCAAATGATCAAAAATGGGCAAAAGAGTTGCCATATAATCAATAAAGGATGAAGAATGAAGAACTCATTTTCTTGAAATAAAAAAAAAAAAAGTTTCATGAAAGAGAGCATCCCTTGAAATAAAGATGTTTTGGTCTCAAGTTGTGCAATTTGTATCCCCTGTAGCCTTTAAGATATCCAACAAAAATGAATGGAATAGTGCAAGTAGTAAATTTGTTTATGTAGGAAGACAAAGTTGCTATATAAGTTAAACATCCAAAAGTTTTTAATGATTGATAATCAGATTTTGATCCATATAGAATTTGTGAAGTAATTTCTGTTATAGTACGAGGGGATCTTCTTGATTACAAGAGCAACAATGGGAACACACTTCCTGTAAAATTGGATTGACAATCCTAGATTAAAGAATTAAAGTTTGACTCACATTTAATAGATGTTAACTAGTGTTTTATATCAACTATTGAGTTTTGTTAATTCTCTCCACAAAAAAAATTGATGTAAAGTTTTATGTTGCTAGAAAATCATTAAGAGTAAACTCTTTTTACATATGAGACTTGAAGATTTTAATATTAACCTCAAACTTAGTTTTAACTATTTGAAAAAAAAATATTTTGTAACATAATAGCCTTTGGTGTGAGAAAAATATCAAACTAAAACAACTATAATTATAAATCAAGATAAGAAGAAAAAAACATTTACTTTTATAAATAGACTTATCATTATATATCATAATATAATGTATCAAATAAAAATTTGAGATACCTTATTTAATAAAATAAAAATAATCTTCTAAATTTAACAATACGACAATTTTGATAATTAAAAGTGATATAACTATGTAAAATAATATATCTATATATATATATATATATATATATATATATATATATATATATATATATATATATATATATATATATATATATATATATATATAAT
>Ga0099824_1001342_pt1 | contig 34265 bp, 24 predicted proteins | sample SiratrowhiteBW_FD_76837 | JGI IMG/M metagenome (GOLD analysis project Ga0099824, IMG submission 76837) | Root nodule microbial communities of legume samples collected from California, USA - Siratro white BW | ecosystem: Host-associated > Plants > Roots > Nodule | place: USA: California... | reverse complement strand
TTTACCTCCACAACCATAACAAAAATTTTCATTTTGTTTGTTATTCTTTTCATTTTTTTCCTTTTTATTTTATATTACTTTCTAATTTTTTTTTAAAATAATAATTTTTACGACAAATAAAATTACAATTAACCTCAAACCATGAGTTAACAAATAAAACTTTTCATGTAAAAAAAAAAACTAAAAATATTAAAATCAATAAAAAGAACGAGAGAATAAATTATCTTCCTATCAAATAGATATTTTCTGTTTATAAACTCAAACTTAAAAATTAAAAAACAACTTAAATAGCACTATTTACTAAAAAATATTAAAAAATAAAATATAGAAAGTTAATTAATATCACTGTAACAATTATTCAAAGCAAATATTATCAAAGAAGATAAATTACACATAAGAGAATAGTTGAACTGAGTATTGTAATATTTTCACAAACGAGATAGCTTATTTATTTATACATAGGTACGAAGTTATAACTAGATAGCTTTAAATGTTTTTGTGTATTAATGGAACGTAATTACCAGTTACTATTTATTGAAAAGTATTAATGGAATGTGTATTTAGTATTATAAAATAAAAAATATCAAATATTCATAACACTTCTATTTAAATTTAACGATGTTTAAGAATATGTTTCGTTAAAACTTTACTATAACTAAAGAAAAAAACATAAATAATACATTATCATGTAATCTAACTAAAACTTCTGTCAAGAAAACTAAATAGAACAAAACTATGATGACACTTTTATTTGTCGTCCTCATGCATTGTAAATAATTTTTAAATTATACCGATAAACTTTTAAATTTAAATTTAATTATTTTTAAATGTTTTATGAACAGAAAAAAATAAAAAAACAAGTATAATTTCAAAATAATTCATAATAGTTTATTTAAAACAAGAATTGTTACTTAGAAAATAAGAAATAAATTATCACAAATATTTATTAATTTACGTGTTAAATTAACGTGTGCTTGAATTTTTTTTTTCATTTTAAAATATGTCTATAAACTATATTTATTCTAATTATTAATATTAGTGATAAAAATCACGTTTAAACATGTTTATATTATCATTAGTTACTGACACACACCCTTACACGAAAAAGATTAGAGCAATAATTTTTCTAACAATTCTTGCCCTTTCTCATCTCAAATAATTTAAGTCATTGTTATTGGGTCTATGTTTATATATTTGATTAGTGCTTAAATTGCATAATTGAGATGTTTTAGCCTTATAATAAAGTCATAATCACAACAAAAGCACAATTTAAATTTAATATTTATTTTTTTTCCTCAGAAGCAATCATATTTGTCTTTAGGAAAGACGCAGGGGTAGCTTAGTCATTTCGTCATTGTTATCCTTTTGCAACGGTCATCTAAACATAACTGGATTCAAAAACTTGTTTTCTCTTATCTGTCTTCACTCTTGTGAACGTTTGAATCCAAAATTCTCATTCTTTCTCTGTTTTTCTATCTTTCTTTTCTTCTCTCTGTTGTGTATAGATCCATTACTAGTTTATCTACCTGCTCTGCGAAGCCTTTAACCATGAGGCAATTCAGTAATACACAAACTTCAGAGACTCGTTTTTCTGGCACCATTTCCTCAACATCTCTCAGAAACTTTCTTCCCAGATCGTTCTCTTCCAAGCACAAACCCACTTCAAACTCTAAAATCCCAAATTCAGATGCAGAGAACACTCCCCCCACCGATCCCAACATCTTGATCAACCATGACCAATCGTTGCCTTCCACAATCAAGCAATCACACTCAAAAGCCTCAACTTCTCAGAACAACCTCCACCAATCGAAACCCCCCTTGGAATTAGACCCCCCAGTGAAGGTAAGTACGATTTTTTTCTCTTTTTTGAGCTTAGTTTTTGAATGTTGAAGTTGTAATTTGTGAATCTGAAGATGGGTAGGTGCAAAATTTCTGCTTTTTGTTTGCTTATAATTTAATTTTGACACAGGTTGTAGTTCGAATCAGACCTACCAACAGCAATGGAATAGAGGGAGATCGAACTGTTAAGAAGCTTTCTTCTGACACCTTGTGTGTCGGGGATAGGCAATTTACCTTTGATTCTGTTTTTGATTCGAACACCAATCAGGTAAAAAACTTCACTTCATCGTGTATTTGTGACTTATATTCTTTTAATCCTTCATTAATTTTGTATGTATTGAGGCAATTTACTTACTATTTATATGACTATAAATGAAAACCAAACCAAATATATTTGATCTTTCAATAATTTTCTCTTACAGGATTAAGATACTTAGTTACTATTTATATGACTTGCTTTATGAGGGAAACAGCTAGAAATTCATTTTATTTACTTCCATGTTGTTGCTTCATAATCATAAGAGAAGATAAGTGTGATTTATGTTTGCTTTTGTTTGTTCAGGAAGATATTTTTCAGTCAGTGGGTGTCCCCTTGGTTAAAAATGCTTTGGATGGTTACAACACTTCAATTCTGTCATATGGCCAGGTACTACTACTTCATGTTTGCTATATTACGGTAATCTTGATTGTCTATTAAGTGTTGAACATTTTTTTTTTTAATTTTCTTTTAATCCTTTGTTAGTCTGGAAGTGGAAAGACTTATACAATGTGGGGTCCCCCAAGTGCCATGTTTGAGGAGCCCTCGCCTCAGAGTCACAAGGGAATTGTTCCTCGGATCTTCCAAATGTTGTTTTCTGAGCTTGATAGAGTACGTTTTACTTCCAGCTTGAGCCACTAAATCCATTTTTTACCATGTTTTCTGAGTATTAACAATTTTTCATTTCAATTACTATATTAGGAGCAGCAAGCATCTGATGGGAAACAATTCAACTATCAATGTCGATGTTCTTTTCTTGAGGTGATTATTATGAAATTTCTCATTTTGGCTTCATTATTTTATGATACTGATCTTGTATTTCTTTGTTCTATTGTTTGAAACAGATATACAATGAACAAATTGGGGACTTACTGGATCCAACCCAGCGCAACCTTGAGGCATGCATATGTCATCCTTTTGTATTACGATATGTCATTAAACTATTTACTAAATGCATTGGTTTTCCATTGCTGCATGCTTATTATGGCTGGTTCAAATTATTGCAGATGAAAGATGATTCCAAAAATGCGTTGTATATAGAGAATCTGACTGAGGAATATGTTACTAGCTATGATGATGTGATACAAATTCTGATTAAGGTAGGGACTAGGGAAGTATCAGAGCAATTATATTGCTGAAAATTGGATATCTGCATGCTAAATGTACTTCATCAGCTTACTAAATTGGTCTTTATATGCTTCAGGGACTTTCAAGCAGAAAAGTTGGAGCAACAAGCTTAAATTCTAAGAGCTCTAGATCACATATCATTTTAACTTTTGTGATTGAATCTTGGTGTAAGGTATTACCGCTATAATTGTATTTAACATGACTGGCTGCAGATAGTTAACATTTTTTCTTATCGAGACAGATTGATATTGATACTTTCACTCTTATTTAATTGCTGCTTCTGGTTTTCTTTCTTTGACTGGTGCTGCAGGGGCAATCATCGAATGGTTTCAGCAGTTCAAAATCTAGCAGAATTAGCCTTATTGATCTTGCCGGACAGGACAGGAACAAAGTTGAGGATGCAGGCAAGCAATGTCTAAAGGAAAACAAAAATGTGAAGAAGTCCTTATCTCAGCTTGGGTAAGATGCCATGCCATGACTAGATTACATTCAGTTCATATTTTCTGCAGTTTGGGTTGCTAGTTTTTCAGTTACCCCAATATATGGTTCTCTTGTTTTCCATTTCTCAAGATATTTGACATTATTATTTGTGAATTTAACTGTTTATTGCAATTTTAAGTTCAAAGTGCATTGGACGGCATCTAGAGTTGGTTTAAAGCAATAACTTGGTCTTCTTTCTTTATTTAATGGGTGAAGTCATCTCGTCCTTATTTTTCCTCTTTCTAACCTCTATTTCATTTCACTGCTGTAGGCATTTAGTGGATGTCCTGACTAAAGAAACACTCTCCGGAAAAGCAGAAGCTTCAAACAGGAATTCCTGTTTAACAAGTTTACTACAAGAATCACTTGGTGGAAATGCCAAACTCTCGTTAATATGTTCCATCTCCCCGGATAACAAGTAATTTACCTGGACCAAGGAGCATTTTTTTAATCACGTGTATGCCTGACATATTGTATTTGTTTCTAGTGGTAACCATTGTATCTGTTGATTGTAGGAATAACAGCGAAACTTTGCGCACACTCAGGTTTGGACAGCGAGTAAGAACCATTAGAAATGAACCTGTTATCAATGAGATAAAGGAGGATGATGTTAATGATTTAAGTGATCAAATCCGGCAACTGAAGGTATTGTTTTCCCCCAATACTTTATTTGAATTTCTTTTAAAAGGGGTTGCTGCAGATATAACATCCATGAATTACGCATGTTTGAGTACAGGAAGAACTTATTAGAGCAAAAGCCGAGGTTCGTTGCTCGGATGGGATTAAAAATGGATACTTCCAAGGACGAAATGTACGGGACAGTCTCAATCAGCTGCGTGTCAGCTTAAACCGCTCTATACTTATGCCTTGCATTGATAAAGACACTGATGAACAGGTAAATGTGAACGAGGAAGACATAAGGCAGTTACGCCAGCAGATTGATGAATTGTATCATTCATGTGAAGGGAATCCTAGAAACATATCTGTCAGCGAAGATAGTGTCCAGTATTATTCTGTTGCAGAAAATGGTGATGCAGATATGACCAGTGGTGATGAAATTGAAATAGAGGAGGAAGTATGCTTTGAAGACACACTAAGTAAGCTTTGTGCCGAGGAAAGTGAGGGATCAACTACCACCTTGTATACTTCAGCTGATGACTTTGCAAGCACAGCTAATGTCTCAAGGTCAATTAAATCCTCATTCAGAGATAGCATTTCAGTTAGCTCATGTGGTCGATCTCCAATACTTGAGGAACCTCCGTTGTCTGAGTCTCCAAAAATCAGAAATGTCCAGAGGAAAAGTGTGGCTTTTTCATCAAGTTGTCTGGGAAGTTGGAACAATGTGGCAGAGGAGAATTTGAGTTCCAGTAAAGATATATTAAGACAATCACTTAAAGAGGGTGAGAAGATGCGATTGTCGCTACGATCAAGCAAGGTTTTTCCAGGTCCTACAGAATCGTTGGCCGCAAGCCTTCAGAGGGGATTGCAGATAATTGATTATCATCAGCGAAACTCAACATTAAACAAATCTTCAGCTTCCTTCTCTTTTGATCACTTAACACCTTGTTCAGAAATTGACAAGGACGATTCTTGTGATCAAATAGCGCAGCAGAAGAAATATTCTGTCGATGAAAGTACTGCTTCCTTGCTTTGTGAACCTTGCCGTAAAAGAATAAGCAATCAGGATTCTACCGAGGTTCAAGGCGACTTAAAATCAAGGATTGAAACTGAAGCAGAAAATCCAGATGGGCTGACAGATGAAGTTTCAAAAGTATGTGTCATAGAAAATTCCCAGAAAGTTTTGCGATTAGTTTCATGTAAAGCTCATTTCTCTTATCTTGTTATTATTTTTGCTTCAAGGATTCACAGAGTACAATGGAAAAAGCGATCACAAGAGAAAAGGAGCTAGAGAATGTTTGCAAGGAGCAAGCTGCTAGAATTGAGGAACTAAACCAATTGGTACGAGGAGCCGTTTCATTCATGAATTATATTTGCAGTGTGAATTTACATTACTGACAATTTAGTTTGGGTTTGTCTAGGTGGAGAAATTGAAAGGAGAAAAAGAACTACAATCTTCCATCATTGTGTACGATCCAGAGATAAACAAACAGACGACAAGACATGAAGAGAATAACTTGTTGAATGATGAAGACGAGGTCAGTTGTTGTTTTTGTAATTTACTATATAGTTCTATCCAATTGAAGGTTTACATCTCACCCTTGTGATCTACCTTTTACGTTGTTTGCAGCTTCCAAGAGGCATTTCATCTGACAAACATTTACCAGATATTGTAGAGGAAAAATGTGAAATTAAGGAAGTCCAGGAAGAAGTAGCTAATAGAGACAGCTCTTTTGATGCAGCTGAGAAGGAAGAACTTCTCAGGGAGATTCAAAATCTGAGAAGCAAGCTGCAAATATGTAGCGATGCACCAGTTAGAAAGTCCACCGACAAACTAAGATACTCATTATCGTTAATGTCAAGATCCATTCAAAAGAGAAAAAGTGTTGTATTTTCTGAGGATAACAGTGGAGATGAGGTAGAGAAAGAGAGACAGAGATGGACGGAAATGGAAAGTGAGTGGATTTGTTTGACTGATGAACTAAGAGTTGATCTCGAGTCCAACCGTCAGCGGGCAGAGAGGGTGGAGATGGAACTGAGTTTAGAGAAAAAGTGCACTGAAGAGTTAGACGATGCACTGAAAAGAGCAGTTCTTGGACATGCTAGAATGGTGGAACACTATGCCGATCTCCAAGAAAAATATAACGATTTAGTTGCAAAGCACAATGCTATAATGGAAGGCATAGCAGAAGTGAAGAGAGCAGCGGCCAAGGCTGGAAAGAAGGGTCATGCTCGCTTTGCCAAATCTCTTGCTGCTGAGCTTTCTGCATTGAGGGTGGAAAGAGAAAGGGAAGCAAAATTCTTGAAAAAGGAGAACATGAATCTCAAGATTCAACTTAAAGAAACTGCAGAAGCTGTTCATGCTGCTGGGGAACTACTTGTCAGACTAAGAGAATCTGAGCATGCAGCGTCTATTGCAGAGGTAAAAATCTTGAAGGTTGCTATAAAACTTGGTGCACTACTATAGGTGCAGAATTATTATACAGTTCTATTTTTTTTTTCTTGATTTTTGTATTTGTTATACAGGAGAATTTCACAAAAGTGCAACAAGATAATGAAAAGCTAAAGAAGCAAATGGACAAGCTGAAAAGAAAACACAAGATGGAGATGATTACCATGAAGCAGTACCTTGCAGAGAGCAAATTACCAGAGTCTGCACTGCAGCCACTGTTTAGAGAGGATTCTGATGTGGTTCAAAACAATGGAACTTCCCATGAGGATCAGGCATGGAGAGTAGAGTTTGGAGCAATCTATCAACAGCATTATTAGTTCCACATTTCTTGGATTAACAATTGATGACTTACTTTCTCTCGCATCAGATCCTTCTTGGATCAACAAGTCTCTATTCATACATCCCATTTATATTCCTTGTATTGTTTCAAAATTCATTCTATTTTTTAAGCTTTTTGTGGAATTTCAGTTCTTTTGTCTGCTTGTACTCACAGTAGTAGGTAGGTAGCAACATTTGAATGAAACATTTGAATTATTTGAGGAATGGAAATAGTTGTTCATTCATAGTCAAATTTTTAAGAAGTTTTTATTATTTAAAAGACTATTTTTCATAAAAAAAAAGTATATTATGTATTTTCCCCCTCTCTGTGTGAACGGTATAATCTAGTTTAAACACATTAAACACAATTAGCAGGTACTTACTAAGTCTCTTTCCTTATACATATATAAAATTTATTCACGTCTTCTATTATCAACGAAGAGAGGTATATTAATATCTAAATATTTTTAAATAATCGTTTGATGACCGTGATCATGTCATGCTTTCAATTCTAGTTTCAGCAATTTGAATAATTTTTTCGGTACAATTATAAATATTTTGAATAATTGTTTTACAAATAGTTTCCGCTAAAATTTTAAATACAAAAAAAAAATGCATAATTATTTTTAAACCAGTTCGTCATTAATTTAAGAACGTGTGTAGATTACTTATAATTGAATAATTATTTTATAAGAAGGTCACGATTAAATGACCAATGTTTTGTTTAAGTAAATGACCAATGCTTTAATCCATTTACTGAAAGCAATTGTATTTTTTACAAAGAAATCTTTTTACCATAAAGTAAACAGTGGAAAAAGGGGAAAACAAGTTCAGATATTTTATTATTTATTTCTAATTATAAAGTGATTTTTTTTTGGTTTAACTAAATTGCGGAGGGTTTATGTTTAGAAGCAAGAGGGAGACTAGAAAACGACGTCGTGGTGAGCGGTAGAAAGGGATAACATCACAGTCACACACACAAGAATTGAGAAGAGAAGAAGCAAAGAGGAAAACAAAGGAAGAAGAGAGGTTCAACTTCTTCACTATGGCGACGCCAGATTCTGACGCGAATTCTCAGCCTCAAGATTCTGATTCTCTGTCCAATCCTAATCCTAATCCTCCCAACGCTCTCGTCCCCGCCGCTCCTGCGGTTTGCCTCCTCCGCTTCGCCACCGACTCTGCCGGCGGCGCACTCATGGGCTCTGTCTTTGGATACGGTCCTCCTCTTCTCATTTATTCCTATTAGTACATTACGCCGTCGTTTTATCAACTAATTACTGTTTATTAAGACTGATTTATTTGCTCACCTTTTAATCGAATATTCGTTGTTTCTGTAGATAGTGGTGTTTGTTACGGATATAGTGATTGAATTCTTCTTCGTTGTGCTGTGTGGTTTCTTTGTATTGTCGATTGGTTCGTTTTAGCTATTATTTGTAGTGACTAGACGATTTATGCTTAGTTTGGTGGAACTCTGAAAGAGTGAATGTGTTTTTTTACTCGGTTTACTGGAGCAAGTGTCTGGTGTTAGGTTAAATTAAAGTGTGTTTAGGTTTTTGAACTAATTAATTTAGCTTTCTAAGTAATGTAGGTTAGTTCTGTTCAGTGTGTATTTGAATGAAAAAAAAAAAAAAAAACTGGCACGAGGATTTTTGAAGGCGCGTTTATCCCAAAAAAAAGTGTGTATGTATTTGAGTGACAAAATCTGTGAGAAATATGACTTTTGATGGCTTAGTTGTGAGTTGGTTTTTTCTGATTTTGCTTAGAGGTTCTTGATATGGTCTGTTTCAGGTGCTGGACTGTTTAAGAAGAAAGGTTTTAAAGGATCCTTTGTAGAAGCGGGGTCTTATGCAAAGGTGCATGGGGATCTCGGTGCTCTTTTCGTTGCTTGTTTTACGTTGGCTACTTGATTATATTTACTTTGTTTGTTGGTTTTAATATTTTTTTTCTTTGTTACTAGACATTTGCAGTTTTGTCTGGAGTTCATAGTTTAGTTGTTTGCATCTTGAAACGACTTAGAGGAAAGGATGATGGTAGGTATATTAAACTACAAAATGGCACTTTCGCCGTTTATTGATCTTCCACTGTTGATGTGAATTGTTTTGTATCTGCAGTCATTAATGCGGGGGTAGCTGGTTGTTGCACCGGTCTTGCTCTAAGTTTTCCAGGTATCTCTTGTTTTGTTATATTAATAAATTGTCGAATTTTGCTTTCTTTGAAAATTGTAAGAAAATGGGGTAAAGGCCTTGCCAATGTGGCTATTCTGAATATGCTTTTTAGTCATTCTTGATATCATAATCACTTGATCTGAAAGCAAAGGTTATTTTGTCTATAATCAGTGAGTGTGGCAATTTTTTGAGATGAATTACTCTGGATTCCTCTCTCTGCATAGCATCACCTTAAAAGGAGGAGTAGAAAAAGTTTGCTGACTCAGAATGCCTTCCAATCATTGCTGATTTTAAAAATTATTTAGCTAAATATGCTTGTAAATTTCATTTTGTGTACTTTCTTTGTATTTTGTTATTAGGACTTATCCACAATGGTTTTGCAGGTGCTCCACAAGCTCTTCTTCAGAGCTGTCTTACTTTTGGGGCATTTTCTTTTATCATGGAAGGGCTAAATAAGCAGCAACCGGCACTTGCAGTTCCCATGTCCTGGAAAAAACGATCTGTGCAATACAATGCACGTCCTCCCCTGGCACTGCCCCTGCAACTCCCTCTTCCAGAAGAACTAAAAGAAGCCTTCTCTTTTTTCTCGCAGTCTCTGAAGAAGCGCAGCAAGGGATCTTATCCGACATCTCAATGAGAAATCGGGTATCTTGGTTGTCTGGTATCATGTAGATAAGTTGTCACCTTTTGTCTTTTATTTTTTAGGTTCCTTGTAGTTTTTATCAACATTTTTTTTTATGAACTTAAGGATGACTACAAATTGTCGAAGGACATGGATTATTTACATGGTACTGACTTCCATTATGGTTTGTTTAACTTGGATGGCCTATCGTATGATAATTGATTTAGTTTGATGCCTCCACTTACAGTCCCAATTTGGAATAGAATAGTACTATTTCGAAGTGATTTTCGTTGGAAAACAAAACTCTGCAATTTTGCAATTCTGCATAACTGACCAAACGTTATTATGTAGTTATTAGATCCCAAATCCAATACCTACATCGCGTAAAAGTTTGTTGTAACCCGTGACATTCACGGATTTACCGTTTTGAATTAGAATATTATCTTTCTTGTCTTCGTTAGAATTCTAAAGTGCGTTCAAGCACTGGGTTTTCTTCTTGGGCATCCACCACTGTCTTGACTTGAATTCCATTTATATTGGCGACCTCCCATAATTTTCAAACTTGGTACTAGTTTAACCTGTTCACGTGCTTTAAATGTAGACAATTAAACTCTAACTAATATATCAACTACATGTACTCGACGGAAATTACGGAATAGCAACGCTGCAATTAAATAAGCATTTGAGCTAATATATCTGTAAATGTATGGTAACAAATGCATTAGCATCGAGTTCGTACATTACCTAAGCTAATGGTATAATGATATTAAAAAGGCGTCATCGTGTCCCAGACTTATTTGAAGAAATTTCTCTCAAATCAACTTATTATAGACACTTAAAACTGTTTCGAATTAGGAGAGTCAGATAATCGGGGTGGTCTTAAATACCGCACTCTCTCCACTGATACTAGAATGATCTATCCAAAATATTCTCAAATTTTAACATACATGACTACACACTAACTGAGTACTTTCGGTATTAAACGTGAATACGATTTTGTGAATTGATCTTGCACCTCTATACTTTTTTCCGGTACCTCCGTAAGCAAAGCAAAAATATCATCTTACTCCCCTCATTTTCTTCATCTTTTCAGCACACCAAATAAAAAAATTATGTTCTGAATCTGAAATACAAATTTTAGAAAGGTATTTTAGTAATTTTAAAATTATGAAGGTGCAAGAAGAAAAGTATGGAGGTGCATGAAGAAGCCATGTGGAGAGCTAATTGTGAGAATTGGACTTTGACAGCATGGGTTTGGGCTTCCACGCCGAGCGGGAACTTGAAGAAAGAAAAGAAGTAATTAAACGGTGCGTTTTAGTGAGAGAAAAGGAAAGTTCCTCTTCAATCTTGGCCTCCTTCACCGTGGATCCGCGCTAGGGCACTGCAAGCAGGAACAACATAGTGTGCATAACCACTCAACAAAGAGAAGGTAAAGTTGAACATCATCGCTCCATTTTCTTCTTCCTTCATTCAATCCTAATTTTTCAGCCACAATAATACTCCGGAGCGAATCTCTCCTGCTTTTTTATGTTTTCCTCTTCCATCATCTTTCATTTCTCTTTTGGATTCGGAATCTCGATTTACATTTTAAGCGTTCAGAAAACGGTTAGTGCTGGACGGGAATCATCGTGATGAGATTACATTACGAACGCTTTCGATTTTTTATTTGGAAGCAAAATTCGTCAGACTTTTCTTTTTTTTTTTTTTGGTTTATGTAGGAATTAATTGAATGGCTACTTTGAAAAGTGTGAAGATCAAGACAAGCACTTGCAAACGGCTAGTGAAGGAGTTGCATTCTTATGAGAAGGAAGTTGAGAGAGAAGCTGCCAAAACTGCTGACATGAAGGAAAAGGGAGCTGACCCTTACGATCTCAAGCAGCAGGTATGCCCTAAACAATCTGCCTCTGCATTTCCCTTCTTCAATTTTTGAAACTAATCATATTTCTGTGTTGTTTACTTTTCTCTGCTAAAAACAAGATTGTGGAATTAATTGAACTACTTTGGATATGAACAGGAAAATGTGTTGGCTGAGTCTAGAATGATGATTCCTGACTGCCGCAAGCGCCTTGAGGCCTCTCTCACAGACTTGAAAGGAATATTGGTACTTCTTCTTTCTTCTCAGTTTCTGCTGTCATGGATATTTTTAGTAACTTTTGACATTCTCAACATTTGATGCCTTGGTTCTATCATGAAATTACCCTACTAAATTATTAGTTTTCACTCTTAATTTGTCTGATAAGATGTTGCTTGTTAGTGATGTATGTATTGTGTCCAAATCGATTGGGATAGGAATATACCTAGCTTACTTATCATTCTTGACCTTGCTAGTTCAAGATTCAATACAAAATTGTGTTTCCTAGTTCCTACTGTTTTATTCTCGTCTGGGTCAATGTGTCTCTCTTCAACTAGTCAATGGTTTCTCAATGAATTCCTGCAACTTCCTCTTTATCTCATTTAACCCTAACGTGGAAGTTAAAGAATTATTGACTGGTTGTCATTGTTTGATCTCTATTTGAAATAAGAGAAAGTTGCAACTAAGAAGGATTCCGTACTATGTTAAATATGTTTAATTTATGCGTTTGTTGGAATTGGATGGTGGCTTTTATTACATTGGAATTTTATTTTATTTCCTACTTTCAGGCTGAGTTGGAGGACTCTGATGAGAAGGCGGGTCCTGAAATTGCCGATGCTCGAAGCACCATTGCAGAAGTTGAAAAAGTATTTGAAACAACAGAAGCTTAAGGGTGGGTTTGATCAATGCTCTTGATTGAGGAATTTGTGCCTGTGTCAATCATACATTCTTCTAGTTGCATGAGCCCTCTTCTCCCCTGTTTAGTTCTCTGCGTCTACAGAACTTCTGAAACTGAATGAATATGAAATTTGTCAATTTGTCAAATCTTTTGCTTCTAAATTTCCCTAATTCTATATGGTATGCCACCCAAGAATCATTAAGTCAGTAATTTCGGCATTATTGCGTGTTTGAAGATAAAGGAGTTGTAAATTTGGATGCAATCCTATCTTCATTCTGGTAATAGTTTTTAGGCATATCATAAATCAATACAAGGTTTCACGTTTTCCATAAATTTTGACAGATAGAGTTGAAACCTACTTTTGTTAGCCAATTCCATTAATTAACAACTTTTAAGCACTTTAATCCGCGTCTGGTTGATATTTTCAACCATTAAAGTTAGTATTAAGTCATCGAAGACCAGTGGTATGACACAAGAAATTGCAGGGATCTTTCCAACTATAATTATTTTGAAACATTGATGGAGAAAACAAGTCACTTAAACGTGTTATAGCAGAAAGAGACCAATGTCAACATTTTTGCTTTCACTCTTAGTCTTCTTGTGAGTTCAACAAGCGTTTGCAAAATTAATTTTACAAACTAATTTTGAACCTAATTTTGAACGAATTTTATTTTGTAACATTTATCAATTGATTGCAGTTGAGAGTAGTTTAGCTTTACCTAGCACTCAAAATTAATTCTCATTAAATCAAATACATATAAGCACTCAAAATTAATTCTCATTAAATCAAATACAGATAAGCAAATCAACATTTGCAAGTGAATAAAATATAATTGAAAAATAGAGCTTTAACAAACGAATAATCAAACGTTAATTCTTTAGTTAAAAATAGATTAAGTCAAATTTGGGTTTAATAAGTCCAAGTTTCGTGAAGTTTATATTTACAAATTTAAGTTTAACATATTTATCTATTAAAAGTCATTTTTTATTTTTAAAACTACGCCGAAAATTTTACACTTAAATATATAAACAAGTTACCCGATCTATAAGCTCGAATAGACTTTATTAGTCTAAACAGTTCTTTAAAAATAGTATTAACTGTTATATGTTTTATATTATTATTATTATTATTATTGTGAATAAATTGTAGTTTGTTTATTATGTATAATTTGCATATTTACTGAAACATATATATATATATATATATATATATATATATATATATATATATATATATTAAATATTAATAAAAGTAAAATACATGTTCTCTCTTCACAATTGCTCAACATTTATTTTATAAAACAAAATTTAGTTTAAAAACATTGGGTGACTACACGGTGTCGAACGTCACTACACGCAGCTATAAATTATTTTGTGATTAATACAAATAACTATAAATTATGTTATTTATTATTGATGATTAAAAGTAAATGATTTAGCAGATTATAAATAGGTGATAAAATGTTAACAACGCATAATATTTTAATAGGCAATATAATGATAACAATGAATAACATATACCGGGATGGCAAAGATTATTTGATATTGATCTCTAGTAGGAATCTAAAAAATGCAATTGTATTAAAATATAGTGAGGAAAATTTGTAACCCTTAATTAAGAATTTTATTTTAGTCAACCCGAATAAAATAAATCAATCCCAAAATACACACACAAAAAGGCTGCTGCTGGATAACAATATTTAAATTATCCTTCGTTGACTAAAGCTAAGTCTTTGTTATTGTTTTTTCTTTTGGGTATGCATGCTACAAGCCTGATTCAAACAAAACGTGGATTTAGGATAATTGACCACATTTATTCAAACTCACTGCTACAACCTATTTTAATGTAATATCGTTTTCACTTTCAAATGTTCAGCATACTAATCAACATGAGACATTTGAATAGATTTTATATTAATATGGTAGTGATCAAATTAATTCCACAACACAAGCTTGTATTAGCCACTTAATGGGTTAATCACATAGAAATCAATCATCTCAAATCATTTTGCTAATTAAAGGGTAATGTACTTGAAACTTGTAAAACCTTTTTATACCATTAATAAAGGTATTCGGGTAATTTGCAATTTCACCCATAGTTATGTAAATAAGATTGATGGTTTATTCACTTTGTTCTATCTATAATCAAATTGAGAAAAGCTTTTACTCTTTTTTTCTTTTTGTCAATTCACCCCCTTTTTCAAATGGACCCATGTCATTTCTAACATTAATACACAATAAATGAATTAGTAATATTTTTTTATAAACTATTTATTTAGTAAAATCTTACAGTTAATCAAAGAAGAGTGAGACTAAAAAAATATCCTAAATAATTTTTAATTTTTTTCAAAAAATGGTGTTATCAAAGAGTTCGTTGGTATTTGTCCTTATATTTTCTTAAACAACTTTATCTAAATGAAGAGTTAGATACGAAATAAGAATAAAAGATTAACTATCAACACTATACTTGATTTAAATAAAAAGTTTACTCTATCTAGAGGAAAGTCGAAAATTGATCCCTTTAACTGAAAAAAAAAAAAAAATAGAAGATTATAAAGAGAATCTAAAACCAAAAATATTAAAAATAAGAAGGCTAATTAACTATAATTTTACTCAGCTTTTTAGTATAAACATAATATAAAGTTAAAAAGGATAATAACTCCTGGCCTAATTCATACATTCCAATTTACATCAGAACTTATTTTTCTTGGCATCTTTCCCAAATCAACCAACAAATGTGACCTACAATAAAATCAATAATCAAGTGCACTTTCAGATCTCCAGTGTCTTGCTTTCTCAAATCCGTTTGTGTAATTCTCAAAATCATCAATTGTTTGGTCAATCTCTTCTTGAGTGTTCATCACAAAGGGTCCAAATTGCACCACAGGTTCCCCCAATGGTTCCCCTCCAACCAAAATGAACCTTAGAACCTTAGAAGATTTGTTCCATGCCTCAAGGCCATCCCCAGAACCAAGAAGAAGTATGTGATGAGAAGTCACAGGTTGAGACTTTTGGCTCCCAAAAACACCCTCTCCTTCCAATATGTACACAAAAGCATTCCAAGATTTTGGTATAGGTTGCTGCAAGTGAGCACCAGGTTTAAGGGAAAAATCCAAGTACATGGTTGGTGTCCTTGTGTAGATTGGAGACTTCACTCCAAGAGCTTCTCCTGCTATCACTCTAACTTTGATTCCATCTACCATAGTTTCAGCTATGTCCTTGCTCAGCATTTCTTGGTACCTTGGCTCAATCCTAAGATAACAGTACAAACACATGTTAAACCAAAGCATTAGCTTCTGAATTAAGAAACTACTTTACCCTTTTAACGTAAACTTCAAGGTAGACAATGATTTTTTCTTAAAGGATCTCACAAATAGTACTTCCCAGAAGACACTAATGAAAAAGTTGAATTCTTTTATAGTGGGTCATCCAGAACCAGACAAATAAATTTGAAACTATCATTTACAACATGCTATGGTTGCCCTTTTATCATTGAAATTCCATCATCACCACCATGGGAAATATGGGGTGAGAGGCACTTGTTTTTTTTTGTGCTGGCCATTTCAGGCCATTTTGCACACTTGCTTCCTTTGATGCTCTATTGAAAAACACTTCTTTTATGATGGCAAATCATGAGAAATAAAGCCACATGTGAAAGTGAGGAAGCCATATCTTAATTCAGAAAGTTTAAAAAGATTTTACTGTTTTCTTGTGAAGAGTGCAGTTCCTTTTTGTCTCATGATATTTGGTGACGACTTATTATCCAAAACACTATACCCCAAATCAATTATGATAATCTTCAGTGATGCAAAAAGTACGTCATCAAAATAAGGCTAAAAAATCCTGGTTAGTGGTTACTGTTCTTTGGAGGTTTTTACATTTAGTAGTGCAGTTTTTGCATTTTTAAATTCAGTTGACATGATTTTGTTGATAAACATGTATAGTTGATGCTTATCCAAACTCAATTATAAAAATGACTAATGACTTTTTGTAAGTTCAATTAGTACTTAATTAAGTTGTTTACTAGTTCTGACCTTTTAAAAGGGCAATAAGTAAAAAGTGTCTCTATGATTAGTATAGAAGAATTTTGCACCTACATTTTATGTTTTGAAGAGAGGTTGATCCACAGCTGAAGACCCTTTTGGGTTCCCTGAGCTGCAGGCATTTCTGAGTGAACTATCCCTCTCCCTGCAGTCATCCACTGCAAGTCACCAGCTTCAATTGTTCCCTTACGTCCTTCAAAATCTTCATGTGTTATAGCTCCCTGAATTGCGGAAAAAAGTTGCATTCAGGTGAGGTTAGCACATCAGCACAAGCATGTGTCACCAATACACAACTTTAGATACATTACATTGCACTCAATATGGTAGTTGGCATTCTAGAAAAATAAACAAGATAGCAACATGTGGGGTCACTTTTGTATTTGTGCTCTTAAGTCATAACCAACTACTATGGTAATCTAGACATAATCTTTAATGGTTTGGTTTTTGTGGCACTAATCAAAATGTCTCAATTGGTAACGAATCATTAATTTGTGACTTACATGCTGCCACACCACCAGCACACAGATTGACACCATATTGAGCTGATACTTTGCTCAACTAAAACTATGAGCTAATATAGAATAAGAAATTATAGAGCGAAATAGTACTACTTAGTGTCTAAATTTTGGTTTTTCAACTATGTTGATTTGCACATGACCTTTATATTATGTGCCTTTGACTTTATAACATGGATTACAAGAAAAAATAAAATAGCATAACACAAGGTTTCTCAAACGTTGGAAAACAGTTTTATAATCAATGAGCAAAGGAGGAAAAGGCAACGAACTGAATTAGCTCTACCTGCAACATGTATGTGACTGTCTCAAATCCTGTCAAAAGAAAAAAATGAAAAAACACCACAATGAACAAGGAGTCAGAAGCTAAACGTGAAGAACATATCATCAATGACACAAAAGATCTAATTGACAAACCTCTATGTGGATGATCAGGAAACCCAGCAGGAGCAGTGACTGCAATATTTCAGAATTTCACATTTTAGACAAAACAAAACAAGATTGACCCTGATGAATTTTTTCAGTGTTGAAGTTAATAAACAGAGAAAATCAGAGATTCCCACCTGAGAATTCATCCAAGACAAGGAAAGGATCAAAGTTCTTGAGCTCAAATCTGAACATGCCCACATAACCAATCAATTCAAAGGCTCAATTCTTAAAAACTTGCAATGCAATATACATTTAAAGTTAATCTACACCTCTCAGCCTTATTATCAAAATTAGTTTGAGTTAAAGAAAAATCTCATCTATGAAGAATGGCTAAAGAACAACTGCGATATCATTCTCTCTTACCTCCCTATGCTTCTTCTAACCACTGCACCAACACCCTCATGTTGAGGTCTGGCCAAGAACTTTCTGGCCACAAGACGAGGTTCTTTAAGGTAACTGCAAATATCTTGGTTCGGCATTTTGTGGAAAAGAGAAGAAAAAGTTGTGGAATGATGGAAATGTGAGGAGCAAGACAAAGATTGTTTAAGGTATATATAGGAAAGTGGGGGTGTGGCGTGAGAGGAAGAAACACAGGCAGAGGTTCAGTCTTGGAAAGTCAAACCTAAAAACGTATAGTGTTGCCTGCCAATGAAGACCCACATCGTGTAGAATAGGGAACACTTTGCTTCAGCTCAAGGTTCCCATGAACGTCAGCATAACGCACTCATGATGTGTGTCGTAGGAATAGGCACACCAACTTATTTTATTTTTATTTTTATAATTATCATACAATATTCAAGATCGAAATTATATTTTTTACACATTTAACAAAAAAGTCAAAATTTTCATTTATAGAAAACTAAATTAGCTGGTTCTTATATTTTCAAGATCGTAATTAACCTTTTATTTTTAATTTTTATAAGGGTTTAATATTTTTTTAAAATATTATCATGATAAATTTTTCAATTTTTTATCATTCTTGAACCTTCTTAATTTAGTTTACTTTTTATTAAAATAAGTTGATATCATACATTATTTTATAACAATGACATGTAAGATAAATAATAAATTATACGTCATTAATTAAAACATAACTTTTTAACATGTAAGGGAGAAAACCAATGTTACATTATAATAACTACAATATACAATATGCATTAAATGGAAATGATTACATTGATTTGTTTCTAGAAAGTATAAATCAAATTCAAAAACTGCAAAATAATAATAAGATGAGATTAAAAAGAAATATCTCGATAAAAGGGTTAGAAAAAAATCATTAAACCTTCTTAATTTTAAAAGGAATTTTTTTTCAATGGTACTTTTTTTTTTCTATTTACAATTGAATCCAGAAGTTTATGTAAAAAATCTAAATCTAGAATCATTGGCATCATTTGACATGTTAATATAAATACAGGTATAGCAAGTTCTTTAAGCAACATAGGCATAAGAATTTGGACTTAGGAATTGTTTAAAATGATATATTTGTGTGAGTGGTTACATGAGTAGCACCTGTGATGTTGAATTGTGTGGTTTTATATTAAAAGGAAGGTTAAGGTTCATAAACTGAAACAAAGGAAGAAGAAAACATGTCACTTGACATCACCCACGTTTCACAATCGCTTAAATCAACCTTCAAACTTCATCATTTCTTCTACTTTACCATTTTTAGCCTATATTTTCTTTCTCTATACCCTTTCACACTTTTTTTTTTAATCACATCTAAGTGCTTCTAAAGTTTAGTTTTTTCTTTTTAGTTTTATTCATTGTCCTATACTTGATACTTTTGTTAAAACCATGATCTTGGAAGATTTAACTTAACTAAACATGTTTTAAATGGTTTGGGATTTGATTGAGATGTTGTTAGTGAGATATTTTAAGATGATCCAATTTAGAGGGGTGTTTGTGTGGTGATAATGGGAGAGAGAAAAGTGAGAAAAATGAAGGTGGCGTAAGCATGATGATAAGAAGAATTAGTGTTTGAGACACATCTTTCATCATCATCATCACCACCTCATGTGGAAGCAATTAATCAAAAGCTTGAAAATGGTTTTATGAAAAACATGCCAAAAGCTGATCCTAAGGAAATAAAAAGAGAGAAAATGAGAAGAAAAAAGAAGAAGAGTGTGTGTAGGTCTGAGTTCCACAACTCTACACGTTGCGCCATGCAAATACTTACCACACAAATAAGAGTTTGATCCAATGCTAACACTGCAAATTATCAGTTTTCTTCAAAATCTCTTTTTGCTTTGTCAAGAGAGTTTTGGAGGCATGTTTCCACTCGCAAAGAGGTCTCCCTTGCTATTATGATAAAATAAAAAATCATGAGAGCTCATACCTAGTATGAATAAATTTTAATTTATAAGTGAGTGTATAAAAAAAATTAATATTGAATTTGTGTTTATCCCTTTGAATTCATTAGAGTTTATTATTAATTATCTGTTAATAGTTTATTTTGATTTTTATTTATTTTTTATTGATTATAAAATTTAATGACAAACTTATATAAATAGGACATAGGTTTATAAAAATGACATTATCTATCTCACTGTACATTTATTCATATATTCAAAAGATATTTAATCACACTTTTACTAGCTTGAAAAAATTTAGGTTTAACTATCATCAACTCAATTATCACTCATTCACTACAGAAGATCTATACTCAGGCCAGATAAAAACAAAATTAAACTTAAAATTTTATTTTATAAAATAATATCAAAGTATATGAAATATATATTCTAATAATATTAGTTAGGTTTAACAAGATTAATTAAGTTTATAATATTATTATGATAAAATCACACATAAAAAAAGTATTTTTTTTAATTTATAAATAAGTATAAATTTTACTTCATAAGTTAATTTTATAAGATTAAATTATACTTAAATTCTCTTTTTATACATTTTAATTGTTTTATTATCATATTTGATATTGTTGACATAAAACACTATTGAAAATCTCATGCAAAAATATAATTAAAAAATATACCGTATAAATAAAGTATAAATCTCATTTTATAAAATATATTTTGTAAAACTAAATTAGATTTTAATTTTTTTTAAAAGAAATAATCTAACTGTTAACTTTAAATTTAAATTTAAAATATATTTCCTAAAAATACATTAAAATTTATTCTGATGAATTTATTATGCGACTCCGTAAATAAAAAAGATGATAGCATATATATCACATTACCAATTATCCAATCTCAAATCTATATATGATTATTTCTCTTTTGCACCCTTAAAAAAGCTTAAACTAAATTTTAAATAAAACAGGGATAATTGGATGAAATTATTCGTGATTATTAGTCCTAATCCTTTATAGACGTTGGAAAAATCTATTAAAACTGGCGTGTTGACTGAGTTGTTTTTTAAAACAGGTATGATTTGACCTGAAATTTTATGTGGGTTACATCTAGGTACTCCACCACTCATTTACTTTCTTTCTTCTTTTCAACACCAAAAAAAAATTAGTTAACGTCAGAATTAATGTCACCATAATAAGATAGATGTTGCCAACTCAAACAATAACAACTCAAATTTTGTTGTTAAAAATTATTTGAATGACATCATTAGAACAAAAGCATGACGCATCAAATGTGTAACTCTTTAATTCATAAAGGTTTCACTTTATCAATTCATAGACCCCATTTTCTCTTAACAGACATACCTCTCTAATAAATATGTTTGTTCCCTATTTTTCATTACAAAACTTATTATCAATATATCTTTTACACAACCATCACACTATCATGTCATTTCTTCTTCTGTTATATATTAACAAATACAAATGTGTTATAATAAGAACACAGTCTATTCTTACCTTTTTATGACTAAAGTATCTTTATATTCTCTTGAAAGATTTATATGTTAATTTTATTTTATTTTGAAATATAAAACTTTCCATTTTAATATATTAAAATACATAATAACATTTCATATTTTTTTTCTATAAAATTATATTAATTTATAAGTTTAATACTTTTTTTCCATTAATTCTTGATTTGTTTCATTTTTCTTAGAAATATGTTAATTTATTTATATTTATTAAATTGATTGTGACGATGTTACTATAATCATGCATATCATTTGTTATCTGTATCACATGTTATTTTTATTAATGAGTTAACTTTAGCTGAAAAAGTGTTTTTCACTGTTTGCATCATGTCTGTATGTAATAATATTTTTACCATCAATTCGATAGAAAATACTGTATTAAGTTTAAAAAAAATGTAATCAAATCAAAATTATTAGAACAATAAGAAAAAATTTAAAAAAAAATCATCGAAATAATATAAGGTAAGAACAGTATTAAACTTAATTTATAACAACTATTTGTTAATATATTTACGCAGTTTTTAAAAAATACATGTTACACAATTATTTGGATTTTATAATATAATTTCGGTCTTAAATTTTAGAATATTTCACTATAATTTAATTAAAACGTGTTTTTAAATATTTAAAGAATATTCTTTAATTTTGTTGAATTTACTCAATGTTTTTTCCCTCAGTTATTTTTATTTGTTGGTATGAGGTAGATAAGCTCGCTGAGATCTGTAATTTTTGTACAGAATTAAATATTAATTTAAAATGATAAACAAGCATTAGCCACCATAATCATGATTACCCTACCTGGGACGACAACCTCAAGAAAAAACGGAAAGAAAACATATAACGTGACAATGTAGCATATGAATTATGAGGTTTGTGCCACCAAAATCATGCCCAACTAAAATTGAAAGTGCAATTATGTAGAAAAATTCCACATGCTTTAGGTCTTCTTAGATATCCACAAAAAAAGAGAAGCTGTGGTGAATTATTCCAATTTGTTTAACAGAATTTGCACCACAATTGGCCATTATTGCTCCCAATGCTTTGTGACTTTGTGTCTCATTACATGATACAATCTTTTACAGAGACTCCTTTATAGTGTTCATAGAACCTGTGTGAAGTAGGTGTGAGATGGGAATATGGACTTCCCTGTATCAATTGCTGTTGTGCAATCTTTGGAGATTTTCAGTGTAATTTGGAGAAATCTCAACAGAAATTGGCACGATTAACTCATTAATATGCTATTGATCCGAAAAGATGATGCCAAATCTTCTTTGGTTTGGGATTGTCAAATTGGGTCACCGACCCTTTTCTGCCACTCATTGTGAATCAGGTCAAATGCATTCATTAGGTGCATGCATAGTTAGCTTAATCGGTACATAATTGTAAATCTTCTGATATTTGTGCTTAATTCCTACAAATAAAAAAAAAATCCTTTGTTAAGGTAACTCTAGTGGCTTTTTCTGGTTGCATTGGATCATAGTATATTATGATTATTTTATTCTTCTAAAGAGTGCGTTTTACTCATTTTCCACTTTCTGCACTTGCAACACCAATTTATGTGTCGAAAATCATTACTCATTAGCCTTCAATTAGAATGAACAGCATTCAAACACCCTATGCCATATTTTGGACGGCCAGACAATTACTATGTTTTGTATTCGACAATGCTGAGATTTGTGTAAGTTGCATGTAGGATCAGGAGATTAATAACAAATGCATGAAAATATAAATATATCTTACAACAAGAGATACAAAATACACATCTAAAAAGAATTCGTAGATATATACCACGAGAGCTTGTGGTCACAGTATAAACCCGAGGAACAATTGGGGAACTAAGAATGGACAATCATAGCTACAACAAGATTGAAAGAATTTGCTCCTTTTAAGAAGAACAAAAAATGTGGATTGTTCATGTAGTCAATCTGGAGCCAAAAGTTTCATGCCACTCGATCCTAGAAGAGATGTGGGAATAAGGGGTTGAAACCAGCAAAAACAACCTTTTCTCCTTTTTTTTTTTATTTTTGTTTTTCCTTAGAAGGAAGTTTAGAGATGATTTTTCTCAAAGCAGAAGAAGGGAAACTATGAACACAGCCAGAGAGGTAAAGTAGAAGCAGACAGCAACCTTAGGCTGTGCATTTCCAGCTGGTTTGGTTCCAGAACTGGGGCTGGAAGCTGGGGCTATTTTGGCAACAGGAGGCAAAGGTGGCTCTGCAACTTCAGATTCTGTCAAGGGTGGGAGTGGAGCTTCAGCTGGAGGCAAGTAATCTGGGGTAATGAGTCCAAAAAGACCACCTGGTTGAACAGGGTCCATGTAAGTAGGTTTCTTGTCACCCAAATTTAAGCATTTGTTCCCTGCAATAAAATGGGGAAAAAAATATTTCAGTAATGTATAGGCTCACAAAACACGGCCACATGGTACAGCCGAATTTGCTAGCACTTACTTCTGTATCTGTCGGCAGTTTTAGGGTAGTCTGTGATGATACCATCAATTTTTATGCCCTCAGCATTTAGAAATGAGTTTATCTCAACAGTTGCATCTGAGTAGAAATCCCATGCTTGAGAAACAAACTCATTGCTGAATGTCTCTACAAAAACTGAGAGGTTGGCAGCGTTTAGCTTTGGCACAGTTTTCGTGGTGCTTGTCAGGAATTTATCATTATTAGAAAATACAGAGTCCTTGCTGACAATCACAGCAGTAGCAAATTTCTGTATATCCTCAACAGCTGCTACCGCAGCATCACCGACAATCTCGTCAATCTTGTACACAAGCTCATAACTTGTTTTCTCTTTGAACTTTAGCAGTACAGAGCTGTTAGTGGATTGAATGTAAACCTTTTGGGATCCGGGTTTATCATAACCTGCATCGGTCAAAGCATTGATGACTGCATCGATCACACTTAATCCTTGCTTGTCAGCAAGATAGGCTGCATTCTGATAACAAGAAAAACAACACAATATGCATGTTAGTAAATGGAAGATGAAACTCGAAAATACAACAATTATTTATGTTTATCAATACCATAAAAAAACAATATTCTTTACTTGGCATGAAGAAATCATTCTGAAGAAGAGTTACTGAAGAAATATTTAATGTGAAATTCACGTATATACAAGTTCTGGGCAAGTGAGTCATTTAGGTTTTGGTTTCCAAAGAGAAAGTAGTTAGCAGCACAAAGTACAAGAAGCACTCTAGAGTTAAAAACTGTATATTTCATAATCTTTTGGCATGGTTACAACACTTTAGAACAAATATATGGTCAACAAAAACAAGTGCAACATGTCTTTTAACCATTGGATAGAAATAATGCATGATAGTCTTAATATTTCATATTTCAATTTGTCCTATCCTTTGAAGGTGAAATCAATCATAAGAATTATTAAATAACAAAGTGACCCTAAGCCATCTTCACAAAAACTTGCTTTATTCTTACAAAAAATACTAAATGTTCAAATAACAGCAGATATAATAAATCTAATACTGAATTAACAGGTATGAGAGAACGCACCTCAACAGTGATAGCGATACCAGATAGAGAAGTCTGATTTTTTGTCAAGGACAAGAAATCTGCTAACGACAACAAGTTCCCAGAATGCTTAGATTTTGGATTCCTCAACAGTCTGTATTTTGAAAACGGGTTCAATATTGAGGCTGCAGGGAAAGTAGAAAAGAGAAAAATATGTAAAATTTTTGTCGTAACATTTATCTGGAGGCAGCCAAGTGAAAGGCACCAATATGAAAGGGAAAAATTTGCCGTGGTAGTTTATCAGTGAGACATGATTGCCCTTTATAAAGTGAAAATATTTAAGCTAATTTCCTCTTTGTTCCCAGAACAGGACTTGTGTCAACGTGCATATATCTCATTCTAAATTTTGGCTGATTGAAAGTACTAAGCTTTGACAAGTCTGAATTAATTCCACGCAAATACAGAAATATAGAAGAACATTTGACCTAATTGAATAGCAAACAGCTATAGAACTTAAGATGACTTACGGGTCAAACGTTTAATATCATTCCACGTCAGGTTGAATGCAAATATGCCACTGACAGATTTGATCTCAGGGATAGTTATGGCAAATTTGATGAAGCTTGATTGGGCAACTGTTGTACTCTCTATAAGATCAATGGAGTTTAAGCAAAATGGTATTCCATCCTTTGACATTTGAACCGGACAGTCAAGAACATCCACACCATCAGCTATGGCCTTATTATATGCTAAGTTGGTACAAGCAGGATAATCCCCACTTGCTCCATATTTTGAGATAATCAAAGTTTTATCTGATACATAATAAAAAATAAATAAAGAAACAAATCAATAATGATGCAACTTTTGGTTCCATCAAATCCTCACACAATAAAAAAACTAGAAATCGCTAAAGAACAAGGTGAGAATACATATTACAAGATTATAACTACGTATACCTTGTTTCGTAGCATTGGTGCCCAACTGAGAAAAGCAACCTGCACAACAAGAAGACAACCCAATATCTACTTAATAGAGGAAACAGGAACTGTTAACGCAAGCATATAGACATGTTTTGAGGTTATAATTTATGAGTATGCAGAAGCAGCTAATATGGAGCACATGCTCATGCCTCGTGTATATGATATAAAAGAATGTTAAAATTGAGGAAGGAAATTATAGTAAGGTTAGCTAATTGAGGAAGGAAATTATAGCAAGGATAGCTAACAAGCATAGCAGTAAGGAAATTGAACACCATGACAAAATCTTTTACAATAGATGCTTAAATAAGATACAGCTGGACCCTATCTGATCTGCATAAAGCCCTGCCCTTAGTTCAAGGTGGGGGAGTGAATGCATCTTAGAGCTGCATCGACTCCATTCAATGGACAAGGACAAACACTGTGAGTCTATTTTAGGGAAATTTCTTTAGTTAAAATTAACTTACTCGTGAACTAATTTATAGAAGTTATTTCCTATTACCTTCAAAATCTGACTTTTAACTCATGAATAAGCTAAGTTTAGGTTATACGGAATTAATTTCATTTTCAATTTTATTGTTTCTCCTAAAAGTATTTATGGCAAAGATTCCTCCAAACAGACCCTATGTATCAGTGAAATTATGTTCGAATGGAGAAGTTTGAAGTGGAGGGGATGACAGCAGATTTTTCATTTCTAAATTTAGAAACATATAAAAGAGTCAGAAAACAGAACAAGTGATGATGATTGATAATTTACATGATAATCTCTGATTTATTCTTCAAGTTATTTTATCTTAATAAATTCTCAAATAGTTAGAATGTTTACATAAAACAAATACTTTTGGCTCTCCTCTAATATCTTCTATCCAAAAATTACCCTACGTAAACAGGATTTTGATCAGATCAAATGTCTTCTAATTGTGACAGACTATTCTGACAATATTGGAGAAAAATAAACAAAGTTACCTATAGCTTCAAATGGAGTAACGGGGAAATCAGACAGCACACCATCAACAGAGAAGTCACCGTTGTCTATGAACTGGAGGTACTCAGTAAGTGGATCATAACTGTAATTGAAGCTAGATGGAACATCATTATAAAAATCTGATCCAAAAACTTCCAGCCCCGCTTTATGTGCATCCGAGACCAAAGATGTATGTGGTTGTAGATAAAGACTTGCATCTACTGGCCATATGTATCCCTTTGGAACAAGAATTCCAGAAGCAAATGTCTTGATAAATGTAAGATTCCTTAAAAGTGATCCATAAGTCTGATTGGTTGATGGTTCTACGTCATCCTGATTCATAAACCGGAATACCAGTTTTGTTGTTTTTGGGTTGAAGCGTGATGATATACCTCTCAGAAAATTAACCTCGGGTGATGAGATATAACTGAAAACTATTCTTCTAGAAGCTGAAAGCACAAAGTTTCTCATACTCAAATTGTGCTGTGCGTAGAATGCATCGTGCTTTAAAATATCAGAGAAAACAATAGTTAGTTTTAAACAAACAAGCAGACTGAATCATGAGAATGGATTATGCATTCATTCCATTTACCTGAATATTCAACCATATTCCTTTTGGTTTTTGCTTAGATGTAACCAAATCATCAACAGTAAGAATTGGAAAAATCGAGCCATCAAACCGGTTGGTTCGAGAGTACACTCCCTGATTCACTGTCCAGAAGCAACAAACTGTCAGGAACACTATAAAATAACAACTTCAAAGCTCATTCGCAAGCTGGGAGAGATAAGTTAAAAGATTCAGCATTAGGTGCTAGACCTCACATCAGCAGCACACATTCACTATAGATAAGAATCGCTTAGTCCATCAAAATAAAACTACGTGTTTTAAATAAATTAAACTCACAGGCGACGCTGCTTAGGTCCTTCATGGTGTAATCCAGAGAAAAATAGCCACTGATGGGTTCTCCATTAACCAAGTAAGTTGTGGTTTTATTTGGGTAAGAGAAACTAATGAAAGTAGAATTTGCAAGGTTTATGTCTGGTAGGCAAATCCCAACTCCATCACTGGTTAACTGCACATCACACCATACATAGACATCCGGTCCACACGATATCACTGCCAAATTATAGGCACTATCACTGGAATCAGGAAATATTCCTGAAAATCCACCTCGTGCAACAACCAACGGCGGACCTCCTGCGAAACAAGAACACAAGTTTGTTTCAAAACACCTTGTGCAGTGAAAAAAGTGGCAACAATCTTTGACATTATATCAACAATCGTATTCACTCAGAGATTGGCCTCTAGATTGCATGCAAAAAATTGTTACCGCAGAAAATCCCACTTTCACAAGTGATGTGATGTGATATGACTAGAAGAGATAATATGGTTGAGTTAAGCCTAAATACAAATTCTAAAAATAGTTTCAAAACTTAAGTCAACAATTTTTGGTAAGTTTATCAAGTCACCCTTAGACCTTTAATACTGGACATGTTCGGTGGTTTAAGGAACTGTTAAAGATTCCACATCAACTAATTTATCTTGAGCCAAAACCATAATTCTATGCACTACATCAATTATCGACAAGCCAACACAGAGCATAGCTTGGTTATCCGAATCCGAGCTCAGCTCAAACTAAGCAATGAAAGTTGAGAGAAAAGAAACGCACAGATCCTACACTTGGTAGCAAGTTAGTTGATAATAATGGTTGAGAAAATAGAAAGAGAAGCAAAGATCGAAGTAAGAGAAGATACATTAGAAGAATGAGTGAGAAAAGTTTTACCGCTGAGTGTCTTCCAGGCAGATCTCTGAGCAGAGACGATAGCAAGAAGAGAGTTGAGAAGAAGAAGAAGAAGCACCGCGCGTGGAACAGAGAGAGCGCGTGGATTCCACATCCCGGCAACGTTGGTAGATTACGACGAGCTGAAGAACCCAACCACCTCAAAAAATCAAAGAGAAGAGGTAAGTGTTTCTATTTCTGTCACAATGAAGAAGCTCAACCTTTCCAAAGTGGTAGTGATGGCCTTTTGGTATTTTCCTTCTAGGGGTTATATCATCGTGAATTTACATATATATATATATACATATATATATATATACATATATATATATATATACATATATATATATATATACATATATATATATATATATATATATTATTTATTTATTTAATTGAATTTAATATTGTTGTGTGAAAAAATAAAATAAAAGAAAAATGTTGGGGAAAGTGGACAAGCTGGCTTGAGCTAAGCGCGGTTTTGACTGTTGTAGCAGTGGTGCGGCGTGGGGTCCACAATGTGGTTGTCAAAACTCTGGCAAGGGACACGTGGCGTCGCGTGATTAGTGAAAGGGAGTGGTTTGAGAAAACGCGCAAAACGGCGACGTTGTGCGTTAGTAAGTGGGTGTCCACCGTGGAAGCACAACGTGCGACCGTGAATTGCGACGGCGATGTGATGTGATGAATGAATGAAAGAATAGTGAGTGAGACTATTCTTTGTTTCTACTGCACTAAAATTAAATTACTAATAATAATTAATTATAAGACTAAATATGCATTAAAATCTAAATCAACTATAAAACGTTTCCAACATTAATGTAATCTATTGTTTTATGTTAAGTTAAGCCAAAGTGAAGTTATTTCCCAAGACATATTTAATATACCAAAATTTTGACAGATCAGTGAATGGAAGTTTTTTTTTTCTTCTTCAATGTTATGGTTGTTAAACTTTTAATGCTACTAATTCAAAAACATGAATTAATGACGTTTATAACTGGTAAAAAATTAACACTGACATTAAGTAGGTATGTTTTTTTAGAAGCTAATTTTGTTGGTTGTTCACCTCATTTAAAGAGAGTTTGTACTTATACATTCTAATTTGGTATAAAAAAAATAAAAAAAAAATAAGATTCTGTATTTTCGGCTAATTTTGTTAGTTGGTCACCTCATTTATTAAGATGAACTTATACTTTTTCTTAATTGGTAAAAGATAAAAGAAAATTGGCTCTTAGATTCTATATTTTTCGGGTAATTTTGTTGGTTTTGGTCAACTCATTTAAAGTAACTTGCACTTGTATTTTTCTTAATTGGTACAAAGAAGAGAAGAAGAAAAATTGGTTATTAGATTCTATATTTTCGACCAAATCTATCAAGGGCATTGTGACGTTATATTTATATATTTAATTCTCAAATTGAAATTGTGGATTTAATTTTCAATTAATTATTTATGCAAAAGTGTTTATATATTTGCAAAAAGTAAGAATGATTTTCAAAAAATATTTTAGCACTCAAGTCATTTTATATACGCATGAAAATAAACACGCAATGAATAACATCGGATTAAGATTACTTATTTATAATTTGTATTAAGGATAAAGGAATGAATAGTTGGGAAAAAAGGGACAATTAAATAAAAAAAAGGAGTCATTAGATTAAAAAAAAATTATAAAGGAATTAGCGATTCTTACAAGTATTTATCCCTCTATTGAAATTGAAAAAACAAATATAAAAAGATGTTAAAACTATTTAAAAAAGAAACAGTGAAAATGAAACCAGTAATGTATACATAAGTATTTATAGCTAATTAGTCCATCGTTTATTTTTTCCTCTCATCAAATTTAAATTATACAATATTTTTAACTATTGATATTATGAAGAATAAATCATTAGGCTAAAAAGATAGGAATGATAGAAGACCAAGACTTTCTTTTATAATATGCAGATATTTGACTGGTGTATTCACTTCAGAAAACAACAATTTTGATTGTGAAATCTCAGATATAGCCATTAATATTTAAAAACAAAAGAGAATAGAAGAAGTTTCTCATAAATGTGTATGACAGCGAGCTTCTGTGCTCATCAATTTGAATTACGATGATGCTCCTACCCCACTCCCATAGATTAAATTATCAGTTTCTTTTCTTAATTCAAGAGATCATTGTCCTTTTGAGGCCAAGACTGTTTCAAACAACTAGTTTCTTTCATTATACTTTTCTCTCTTCCAAAATTTCTCTTGGAAAATAATATTTAGACACCTCTCTAAAAAAATTATACCCACTTGAAGTTAAAAAATAAAAAAAATAAAGGGATTTTTTTATTTGTTTGTGTGGAAATATCACCAGTTTTTTTCTCTTTCAATGAGTTGAATTTAAAAATAATAATTAAGAGTTGTGACTTGCATATTTTTTTTATTACCCTAGCTGGCAGGGTCCCTCCTTATTCTTATACCAATGGCCATGGAAAAAGAAAGGTTCTTTGTTTATTCCTCAAACAAAAGAAAGTGTATGTTGCATCACTTTCTGAATTGTATTGTCATCGTGCAAGTGGTTTTTCAATATATAAACTATTGGAAACAATCAACTTTTCATTTGGGAAAAAGGGGTTCGTTAGGTTAACTCTTTCTGGTGCCTCAAAGTTGAGCCATGAAAAGTGTAATTTGTGAAAATAAATGTATTAAAATGAGTTGTGTTCATAAAATATTCTAGTTTAAACCAATTACCTGTATTTTTTTTTTTAATTTTATGTGACAGTAGAAGGTGATGGGAATTTGCGTCCCAATAATTCTTTTAATGCAAGAGGCAAATGGAAAATGACATTGTGCATTATGACTAAAATTATAATTTAAGTTATTCTTGAAAAAATCTGTGGTTGAAAAATCAAACAAATGAAGAAAATGATTCCAAGTGATAGAAAACAAGAATGATGTTGTAGTGATAGAAAACAAGAATGATGTTGTAGTTGAAAGGATTATAAAAGATAACAAACCATAATTCATGTTTGACTAAGTTACAAAACTTGTTTTTCATAAGACAATATTTGGGCTTCAACAAGCTATAAACCAATATCTTGTAATGAATTTTGAGGCTCTATCATCAAACATTTTCAATAATGTCATCAATTTGGAAGTTCTTTATCTCTCACAGTTGAGTTTGTTGTATTTATGATACTACTTGTTATGGTTGTTGGAAGAATGATATCACTTGTTATGATTGTTGGAAGAATTTAAGGGGGCATAATCAATCTCGCCTTCAAGTGAGAGTCTTCATCATATGAGTCGGTCACCAGATCGGTGCGAACCATCAGCTCTTAGTCTCTCTTATACACATACATAAAGGAATGACACCACCTTTAACTCAAAATCTTAAGACTGTAGTAGATTTATGTGTTTTCTTTCTTATATATTGTTTAACTTTCTTATATTTTTATTTAATTAGGACTTAAACTCGCACTTGAATTCCCAACAGAATCCATTATCATTAAACTTTCAATCTTATTTCAATTATTAGTTCTCGACGTGTTTAACTTAATTTCCAAAATGGTCGAGAAAAGTTCCAATTTTGAAAATTCTATGGAAATGTGACTAATTGGTTGCATGAAATGGTGTCCTTATATTTTATGAAACTGTCCCAAAACGTGATGACAAGACAAAACCAACGCATGAATTTTCAAGGAAGTGCAAACTTAGGATTCCTTGATTCTAACTTTTTAACTTATTCTTTTGTGGCATTTTTTCCTTCTTAGCATTCCAAAGTCCTATATTAAATATAAATGAAAAAATCGAATGCACAAACACAAAGTTTTTGAAGTTTAAGTATGGTGTCATAGTCTTTGACTGTATCTCGTTGCTGTGAATATCTCCTAAAAAACCTCAACATTCTTTACAAACTAATGCAATCTTCAAGTTTTGATTCTTCAAATCACCAAACTTTGTGCACTTTGCCAAGTACTTTTTGAAGGAAAAATAGGATCACTACTTTGAATCTCAATGGCCACACTACTAGAGATTTTAAAAATTTGCATCAATCAAATTGAGGTTACATTTCCTTCAAAACTTCACTGTATTTGAAAGTATTGTTTTTGCGAGCAAAGAAATTACACATTCACATTTTGGAATTATGTCGATATATTCGTTAAAACCATGAGAAGTTTTTAATGTGATTTTCTATGTCCTTTAGCTATAGTATATTTTTCCATTTACCCTTTTGTGTGTAATTTAACAATAACAAAATAATTTGTAGTAAAATATCTATTTTTATTTATAAATTTAACTAAAATACTTTTTTGAATAAATAAAAATATTTAAAATGGTCAAAATAATTGTTTAGGGAAAAATTTAATAGATTAAGTTGTAACTCATCATAGTTTACGTCTTTCTTCATAAGTAATAATAAATTTATTACTTGTTTCGATACTAAATGTGAAATGTCTTGAGTCATATTTATATAAATAAATTATTACATTCCCTTAAAATTAAGATGCAAGTTAGTAAAGAGACAATGTTCTATATCATTCCATCCTCAATGTATAGTATGCGGTTAAGATATGCATGAATTTGATTTTGAAAAAAATTATCTAAGTCTGAATAATTGGAATTGATTTAAATTCAAATCTAGTCCAAATCTAAAAAAATAAATGAAATTAAATACAAATTTATATTTAAAAAAACTAATCTGGATTTTAAATCCATATTTTTTAACATAAAGTTTGAATGTTTATAATTTGATATATTCAAGTTTAAAATTAGATAAGTTTTTCAAATTCAGATTTTATGAAAAAATTTATTGCACTTTTATATGTAACTTAAATTACCATTCTCCTTTTGCATCTTTAGTAAATAAATTTGAATATAAAAACTAATAAATTATCCTAAATTTAATGTTATAGTCCTTTTAATATAATATACTTTGTATAAACACTAAAAGAGTCGTGTTTAAAATAACGATTTTTATTCGAGACGATTGTGTCAGTTTTGCATACTTTCATATATTTTATCACCACAAAGTATAAAATGGTACTACTTAAATTCATCGTTTAATATATTATATAAAGTGACGTTTTCAACTTTTAAATAATATCAATTAAAATTATTATTATTATTTTAATGAAAAACCAGTTTCAATGCAAATAACGGTCCCATCTAATTACCATTGTTTCGTTATTGTACGGTGTTTCTAATTATCATTTTTTTAATAAATTTTGGAATATATAATGTGACTTTGTATAAATGATTTGTAATCATCTACTAGTTTATATAATCTCATAATTTAATAAAAGTTTTTTTAATAATTACCAATAAAAAAATTATAAATAAAACCTGTTTTTTTTCTGGTATAAAACATTTAAATTAAACAACTAACATTTGTAATTTCGTAATATAAAAAATTGTAATTAACAAACATTTTGCATTAATTATTTGGTTTAAGATACAAAATAGTGAATCCAATAGTTAGACCAATATTTCAAAAGGTGAAAACAACCAAAAAAAAAAAAAAAAATAAAAAAAAAAAATTATTTATAAAAAAATATTTAAAAATTTAAATTTTTAAAAAAAAATTTGAAAAAAATAAAAAAAATATGCACCAAAAAAATTTTAAAAAAAAAAAAAAAAAGACAGTGAC